>Ga0209024_1000169_pt1 | contig 132701 bp, 133 predicted proteins | sample AutmiccommunBRH5_FD_187380 | JGI IMG/M metagenome (GOLD analysis project Ga0209024, IMG submission 187380) | Deep subsurface microbial communities from Mt. Terri, Switzerland - Autotrophic microbial communities BRH/5 (SPAdes) (version 2) | ecosystem: Environmental > Aquatic > Deep subsurface >...
CCCTTCAGGGGAGAGGGTTGGGAGAGGGGAAGGTTCACCATGACTCCCCCTCCCTTGATCCCTCCCCTGAAGGGGAGGGAGAAGAAGAAGGAAGAAGATTTAGTCCGTTAGTCCTGAGCTTGTCGAAGGACGCCTATCGTCGAGAAGCGTGGTTCGACAGGCTCACCACTAACGGAATTGGAGCAAGACTATGACCGACACGAAAACCAAGACCCGCGAAATTCCGGCAGCGATCCAGCTGACTCCGGCGGCGGAGCAGCGCATTGCCGACCTGATGGCGAAGGCGCCCGACGGCGCGATCGGCGTGAAGCTCTCCACCCCGCGCCGCGGCTGCTCGGGGCTGGCCTATTCGGTCGACTATGTCAGCGAGGAAATCCCGTTCGACGAGAAGATCGTCACCCCGGGCGGCACCTTCTATGTCGACGGCGGCTCGGTGCTCTACCTGATCGGCAGCACGATGGACTGGGTGGAGGATGATTTCACCGCCGGCTTTGTGTTCGAGAATCCGAACGCCAAGGGAGCCTGCGGGTGCGGGGAGAGTTTTACCGTTTAGGGTTTTTATCCCTCTCCCGTGAGGGAGAGGGTTGCGCAGGCTTGATGAGCGTAGCGAATTTAGCCGTAGCTGGGTGAGGGTTTACTGCACTCTCGATGGCAGAGCACCCTCATCCAACTGCGCCTAGATGCATTCGCATCAAGGCTTCGTATCCTTCTCCCTCAAGGGAGAAGGTTTACAGCTTGCTGGTCAGTTCCGGCACCGCATTGAACAGATCCGCGACCAGGCCGATATCCGCGACCTGGAAGATCGGTGCGTCTTCGTCCTTGTTGATCGCGACGATGATCTTGCTGTCCTTCATGCCGGCGAGATGCTGGATCGCGCCGGAGATGCCGATGGCGATATAGACTTCGGGGGCGACGATCTTGCCGGTCTGGCCGACCTGATAGTCGTTCGGGACATAGCCCGCATCGACCGCGGCGCGGCTGGCGCCGATGCCGGCGCCGAGCTTGTCGGCGAGCGGGGTGATGACTTCCTCGAACTTCTCGGCAGAACCCAAGGCGCGGCCGCCGGAGACGATGATCTTGGCGCTGGTCAGCTCGGGCCGCTCGGACTTGGCGATTTCCTCGCTGACGAAGCTCGACAGGCCCGATTCGCCGGCGCCGGTGACGCCCTCGATCTTGGCCGAGCCGCCTTCGGTTTCGGCCTTGTCAAAGGCGGTGCCGCGGACGGTGATGACCTTCTTGGCATCGCTCGACTTGACCGTGGCGATCGCGTTTCCGGCGTAGATCGGCCGGGTGAACGTGTCTTCGCTTTCGACCGAGAGAATGTCGCTGATCTGCATCACGTCGAGCAGGGCGGCAACGCGCGGGGCGATATTCTTGCCGGTGGTCGTGGCGGGCGCGAGGAACGCGTCATGCGTTTCCATCAGGCTGGCGATCAATGGCGCGGCATTTTCCGCCAGCTGGTTGGCCAGCGACGGATCGTCGGCGACATGGACGGTGGCGACGCCGGCGACCTTGGACACCTGTTCGCCGACGCTGGCGCAGCCGGAGCCCAGCACCAGCGCGTGGACTTCACCCAGCTGCGAGGCAGCGGTGACCACGGCCAGGGTGGCGTCCTTCATGGTCTTGTTGTCATGTTCTACGAGTACGAGAGTTTTCATTATTGTAACTCCTTCAATCTTGTCCGGTCCGTTAGCACTGAGCTTGTCGAAGTGCGCTTCAAGACCTTAGGCGTCCTTCGACAGGCTCAGGACTAACGGATAAAATCTGGCTATCAGATCGCGCCGACAGCCTTGAGTTTCGCGACCAGTGCATCGACATCCTCGACCTTTTCACCAGCCTGGCGAACCGGGGGTTCGGAGACATTGGTGGTGGTCAGGCGCTTGGTGATGTCGACGCCGTAATCGGCCGGGGTTTTCTCATCCATCGGCTTCTTCTTCGCCTTCATGATGTTCGGCAGCGAGGCGTAGCGCGGTTCGTTGAGGCGGAGATCCGTGGTGACCACGGCGGGCAGGCCGAGCTTCACCGTCTGCAGGCCGCCATCGATTTCGCGCTTGACGGTGATGCTGTCGCTGTCGAGCTCGACGGTATTGGCGAACGTGCCCTGGCCCCAGCCGAGCAGGGCGGCGAGCATCTGGCCGGTCTGGTTGGAATCGTCATCGATCGCCTGCTTGCCGGTGATCACCAGCTGCGGCTGTTCTTCCTCGACGATCTTGGCGAGAATCTTGGCGACCGCGAGCGGTTCCACTTCCTCGTCGGTAACGACCAGGATCGCGCGGTCTGCGCCCATGGCGAGCGCGGTGCGCAGGGTTTCCTGTGCCTTTTGCGGGCCGACCGACACGGCGATGATTTCTTCCGCCTTGCCGGCCTCTTTCAGGCGAATCGCTTCCTCGACGGAAATCTCGTCGAACGGGTTCATCGACATTTTGACATTGGCGAGATCGACGCCGCTGCCGTCGGACTTGACCCGCGGTTTCACGTTATAATCTATCACCCGCTTGACGGGCACCAGGATTTTCATTGCTGTTTCCTTCTTTTCATTTCTCAAGCGTCTTAGCTTACGTTCACGTAAACGTCAAATATGTTGCTGCGGTGCAGCATTTCCTTTTGCGGCACAAGGTCCGTTTCCGTTCGTGCTGAGCTTGTCCAAGTGAGAACTTGCGCTCTGCATCGTCCTTCGACAGGCTCAGGACGAACGGTATCTGGTCCCCTGCCGGTTCAGGCCGCCTTCTTCTGGACCTGCGCGACAATTTTCCGCGCCGCATCGCCCAGATCATCGGCCGACACGATCGGCAGGCCGCTGTTCGCGAGTATTTCCTTGCCCTTGGCGACATTGGTGCCTTCCAGACGGACCACCAGGGGCACCGACAGGTCGACTTCGCGGGCCGCGGCGACAATGCCCTCGGCGATGATGTCGCATTTCATGATGCCGCCAAAGATATTGACGAGAATGCCCTCGACCGCCGGGTCGGCGAGGATGATCTTGAAGGCCGCGGTGACCTTCTCGGTCGTCGCGCCGCCGCCGACGTCGAGGAAATTGGCCGGGAAGGCGCCATTGAGCTTGATGATATCCATCGTCGCCATCGCCAGGCCGGCGCCGTTGACCATGCAGCCGATATTGCCGTCGAGCTTGATATAGGCGAGGTCGGACTTGCTGGCCTCGACTTCCGCCGGGTCTTCCTCGGTCTCGTCGCGCAGCGCGGCCAGATCGGGATGGCGCATCAGCGCGTTGCCGTCGAAGCTCATCTTGGTGTCGAGCACGATCAGTTGCTGGTCCTCGGTCACCACCAGCGGGTTGATTTCAACCATCTCGCAGTCCATCGCCATGAACGCGTCATAGAGTTTCTTGCCGAGCTTCTGCGCCTGCTTGTTGAGATCGCCCTTCAGCTGCAGCGCGAAGGCGATCGTACGGCCATGATGCGGCATGAAGCCCTGCGCCGGATCAATGGTGATCGTGCGGATCTTTTCCGGCGTGCTGTGCGCGACTTCCTCGATATCCATGCCGCCCTCGGTGGAGACCACCATCGCCACGCGTCCGCTGGCCCGGTCGACCAGCATCGAAAGATAGAATTCCTTCTCGATATCGACGCCGTCGGTGACATAGAGCCGGTTGACCTGCTTGCCGGCGTCGCCGGTCTGGATGGTGACCAGCGTGTTGCCGAGCATTTCCTCGGCATTGGCGCGCACTTCGTCGATCGATTTCGCCAGCCGGACGCCGCCCTTGGCATCGGGTCCCAGTTCCTTGAACTTGCCCTTGCCGCGACCACCGGCGTGGATTTGCGCCTTGACCACATAGAGCGGACCGGGAAGTTTTTCGGCTGCGGCGACCGCTTCTTCAACGGTGAGCGCGGCGTGGCCGGCAGGAACGGCGATGCCGTGTTTGGCAAGCAGTTCCTTGCCCTGATATTCGTGAATGTTCATGGAAAGATGTGAAGCCTTTCATCGAGCTTGAAAAAGATATGGTCGCAGGTGCGAGTCTTGCGTGCCGCTTAAGCACAGATGGTGGGCCATTTCCACCCTGATTCAAGATAATATTCGCCTGATCGGGCCGCCATTGCCAGACCGGTTTCAGGTGAAACCGGTCCGGGTCGAATCGCGCGGCCAGCAAGCGCTATTTGATGGCGCAGACCACCCCGGAGGAGGTGACAACGCCGATGATTTCGGGATCCTGCAGCGCGCGGGTCTGTTTGACGAATTCGCTGATCGTCACATCGCCGGCCTTGCGCTTCCTGAGCTTGCCGAGGCCGTTCAGCTTGTTGAGCTGTCCGAGCGACAGGCGGTCGACCATCCGGTCCGCCATGCAGGCCGATACCGGCGCGGACAGGCCGGCGTTCATCAGGCCGGTGCGGACCCGGGTCTCGGGCGTGGCGCAGGCGGAAAGCATAACCGATCCGGCCAAGGTGAAAATCAGGACAGGGCAGAATTTCAGGATTTCAGTCGCTCCAGCACATTTTCATTCCTGATTCGCCGATAGCGCGCCATCACCAGACTGAAAAGTCCAAACAGCAGCAGGCCGATGGCCACGGCGATATAGAGCCAGTTGGTTGATCGCAAGCTGTCCAGAACCTGGCCGATCCCGCCGACGGCTTCGGCATTTCCGCTCAGTGCGGCGGAGGCAATCTGCCAGCCCAGCACCGCGAACACCACCGCGCGCGCGGCAAAGCCTGCCCGGCCGACATATTCGGTCATGGCCGGGGCATCCGCGTCGAGCAATGCCATGAAATTCGCCGTATAGGCCTTGGCCGCCTGATTGACCGCGGCCGCGACAAAGCCGAGACCGACCAGGCCCAGCAAAATCCCGCCCATTGGCAGGGAGGCAAGGGTTCCCGCGGCCTGACTGGCACTTTCGCTTTCGCCGGGCGATCCGCCGGAACCGCCGAAGACGATCTTGAATGCGAAATAACACAGGAACAGATGCGCAAGGCCGCTGGCCGCATGGCCGATGCGGACCGCTATCCCCTTGGCATCGCTGCCGTGGCCCTGCAGGTCCAGCCACGCCCCATAGAGCCGGAATATCCCGTATCCGAACAGTCCCAGACCGACCAGCGACAGCAGGATTGTGCCTGCCGACATGGTCTCGATTTGCTCGAGCACACCGGTCGTTCCCTCCGAATCCGCGGTTGTCAGCGTCAGATATCCGAGAAGACCGTAGACAACCGCGCGGCTGAGGTAGCCGGCGCGGGCAAAATTCTCGATATTGGTGACCCGGGACATGCGGTGCTCCTGTTAAGCTGCTTCCCCGTATAACGCCCCGCAGCTCCCTTAGGTTGCGTTGGCCTTGTTTTTGGCCAGTTCGATCGCTTCCAGCACGACGCGGCGCGCTTCGTCGGCGTCGCCCCATTTGCCGACCCGCACCCATTTTTCCGGCTCCAGATCCTTGTAATGGGTGAAGAAATGCTCGATCTGCTGCATCACGATTTCGGGCAGATGGCTGCCCTCGTCGATCTTGCGATAATAAGGGAAGGTCGCGTCGATCGGCACGCAGAGCAATTTTTCGTCGCCGCCATGCTCGTCTTCGAGATTGAGCACGGCAATCGGCCGGCAACGCACGACGCAGCCGGGCATGAACGGCGAACGCGCCACCACCAACGCATCGAGCGGATCGCCATCGGGCGACAAGGTGTGCGGAATGAATCCGTAATTGGCCGGATAGCGCATCGGCGTGTGCAGGATGCGATCGACGAACAGGGCGCCGGATTCCTTGTCGAACTCATATTTCACCGGCTCCCCGCCAACCGGAACTTCGATGATGACGTTCAGGCTTTCCGGCGGGTTGTCGCCAATCGCGATCTTGGTAATATCCATGGAAAAAGGTGGTCCTTATCTGGTTTTCGGCTGTAGCAGCCGGTCAATGCCCCCTTCTTGCTCAGCACCCTCTCCGGTGATTTTTTCCAGCGCCGGATAGCGCAGGCCGCCCGAATGGTCGACCATAAAATTGTGATAGGCTTCACCATTTTTGGCAAAAATCTCGATACGGTTGTCCTGACCGCGATTTTGCTCGATCGCCTGCTTCAGCGCCTCGTCGCTATAGGCCTTGCCATTGACCGCGGAAATCGTGAGTCCGGATTTGAGTCCGGCGCGGAACGCGGGGCTGTCCCAGACCACCGACTTGATCAGACCCTTGCCGCCCATCACCAGACCGATGCTATGGCTGAGATCCATCTGCTTGTGGCGTTTTTCACCGGCGAGGATATAGGCGCTCGGCGTATCCACAAAGACAAGCCGGTAGCCGCCCAGTAGGAGACCGTTTTTCGGGGCTTCGCTGGTCGTCCGATGCACGCGTTCGGTGACAAAGGTGGTCCAGTCGTATGCCTGGACGGTGTTCAGCGCGTCGATGATATCCTTTTCCTCGTAGGTGCGGACGCCCCAGTCGCCATTTCTGCCCCCGAAGAAGGACCGGGCAAAATCGCCCAGCGATTTCCTGCCCTTCGATTCGCGGCGGATGACCTGGTCGGCTTCCAGCCAGAGCAGCAGGCCCTCGTTATAATAATCCTCGGCCCGCTGCCAGCTCGTCCAGGGCTTGGGTCGCCGGGCGGCGATGATCGGGTCATGGGTGGTGTCGATCAGCGGGCGCCAGGTCCGCCCCACCCGCAGGTCCATGTCGGCCGCGATCGCGGCCAGCGCATCCAGCGTATCCTGTTTCGAATAGAGTCCGGATCGCGCGCCCAGTACATAGCCCCAGAATTGCGTCTGCCCTTCATAGACCCAGAGCAGATTGTCGCGCATCGGCTGCCGGAAATCGGGTGTCCACATGCCGGCAGGGCGGCGATATTTGCCGTTCCATGCATGGACGATCTCGTGCGGCAGCAGGTTGCGGCGACCCGGCCCGCTGTCCCAGTCGGTGAAATATTCCCGGTTCACGCCATTTTCCGAAGACCGGTGATGTTCCAGACCGATGCCGCCCATTTCGTCGGTCAGCGCGAGCAGAAAATCATAGCGATCATAGGGATGGCTGCCGAACAGGGCCTCGGCCTCGCGCACCAGCGCGCTATGCTGCGCGAGATGCTCCTTTCTGGGCTGCAGGAATTTCGCGTCATCGGCGACTATATTGAGATGCACCCGATTGGTCAGGCCATGGGTCTGAAAATTTTGTCCGGCGAAGACCGGGCTGTCGACCAGTGTGTCATAGTCGGTCTTTTCGTAGACGACCGTGCTGCCGGTAGTGGATTTCGGACGCAGGGCGCTGGCGGCCTGCCAGCCATCGGGATAGATGGCGGTCGCCTGCACCCGAATCTGGCGTACATAATGGCCGGCGGGATAAAGCGACACCTGATGCCAGCGCAGATTGAGCATCGATGGCGCCATCACAATGCGGCCCTGGCTTTCCGTGGTTGCGGAAACAAACTGGAATTTGGCCGTCAACTCCGAGACGCCGTCCGGCACCGTGACATGAAAGGCAAAGACATCGACATCGTCGCGGACCCATGCGAGCTTCTGCCCGCGGGCGGTGAATTCAAGTCCGGCCAGCTTCTCGATTTCGCCGCGCGGTGCATGGTTGCCCGGCAGCCATTCCGGGTAGAGCAGGGTCAGGCGGCCGGCGCCGGATACCGGGATCGTCTGGATGACGCGGAAAATGCCCTGCTCATGATCGCGCGCATCGACTTCCAGCATCATGGTGCCGGGATAGGCAATATCCTGCGGTGCAGGGATACTGTCCTGCGGCGCGACATATTGCGGCTTGCTGAGACTGTCGGGCATCGCCGTGGCGGGAGCGAAATAGGTCAGGCCCAGACAAAGGCCCAAAATGGCAGCATAACGCATGTGAAGAAATTCCCCTGAATCAAGTCCATTCCCAATTGAAGCTTTTTGCCGTCGGCGTCTAGTGGTTGCGCATTATCGGCCGGTCCCCGAGCGCGCAGGTGACATGAAAAACATATTCCGCTTTCACCGATCACCGTCTAAAGGCTGCCCATGGCAAAGATACAGACCCCCCAGCCGGTGCGCGGCACGCAGGATATTTTCGGCGAGGATCAGGAACGCTTTCAGCATGTCGTGGAGACATTCGAGCGGGTGCGCCGGCTTTACGGATTCAAGGGCGTGGAAATGCCGGTGTTCGAACCGACCGCGGTATTTGCCCGCTCGCTCGGCGAGACCACCGATGTGGTGTCGAAGGAAATGTATTCGTTCGAGGATCGCGGCGGCGACAGCCTGACCCTGCGGCCGGAATTTACCGCGGGGATCTGCCGCGCCTTTCTGAGCAACGGCTGGCAGCAGCATGTGCCGCTCAAGCTATCCGCGCACGGACCATTGTTCCGCTATGAACGGCCGCAAAAGGGGCGCTATCGTCAGTTTCACCAGCTCGATGCCGAGATCATTGGCGCGGGCGAAGCGGCGGCGGATGTCGAACTGCTCTGCTTTGCCGACCAGCTGTTGCAGGAGCTGGGCATATCCGAGGGCGTGAGCCTGCAGCTCAACACACTGGGCGATGCGGCAAGCCGGGATGCGTGGCGCGATGCCCTGGTCGAGCATTTCCAGGCGCACAGGGCCGAGCTGTCCGAGGACAGCCGGGACCGGCTGGAGCGCAATCCGCTGCGGATTCTCGACAGCAAGGAACGGCAGGACCGGCCGATCGCCGATGCGGCGCCGGATATCGACGCCTATCTCTCGAGCGAGGCGAAGGAATTTTTTGCCCAGGTCACCGAGGGTCTGGATGCCTGCGGCGTCGCCTGGACGCGCAACAGCCGGCTGGTGCGGGGGCTGGATTATTATCGCCACACCGCCTTTGAATTTGTCACCGACCGGCTCGGCGCGCAGGGCACGGTGCTGGCGGGCGGGCGCTATGATGGCTTGATGGAGTCATTGGGCGGGCCGCCTACGCCGGCCGTAGGCTGGGCCGCGGGGATCGAGCGGCTGGGGATGTTGCTGGAGGAGCCGGAAACGACTGGCCCGGACGCCATTTTCATTCCGCTGGGCGACGGCTGCGAAGCGGCGGCAATGAAGATCATGACCGAGTTGCGCCGCGCCGGCCTCAGCTGCGATATGGCTTACAAGGGCAATATGAAAAAGCGGATGCAGAAGGCCAATGCTGCCAGTGCGGCGCATGTGGTGATCATCGGCGAGAACGAGCTGGCCAACGGCGTTGCCGCGGTCAAGAATCTGGAGACCGGTGATCAACGGGAAATCGTGCTGAGTGGCCTGGCCGAGGCTCTGACCGCATGACCGCCATCACCCCGCAAAGACTGGCGCAGATCGAGGCGCGTTTTGCCGAATTGCAGGCGATGATGGCCTCGGGCGATCTGGACAGCGACAAATTCGTCTCCGTTTCCAAGGAATATGCCGAGATTGAACCGGTGGCGATTGCTGCCGCCAGAATAAAATCCCTGCGCGACGAACAGGCAAGCCTGGCCGAAATGCTCGCCGGCGACGATGCCGAGATGAAGGCGATGGCCGCCGATGAAGTGGACAGTGTCAAAAAGGCATTGGCCGCCGCCGAGCATGCGCTGGCGCTGCAACTGCTGCCCAGGGACAGCGCCGATGACCGCCCGGCGATGCTCGAAATCCGCGCCGGTACCGGCGGCGACGAGGCGGCTCTGTTCGCTGGCGATCTCTACCGGATGTACAGCCATTATGCCGAGGAACAGGGCTGGAAGGTCGAGATGATCTCTGCCAACGCCTCGGAAGTCGGCGGCTTCAAGGAAGTCGTTGCCAACATCCAGGGCAAGGGTGTGTTCGCCAAGCTGAAGTTCGAATCCGGCGTGCACCGGGTGCAGCGAGTCCCGGAAACCGAAAGCGGCGGGCGCATCCATACCTCTGCGGCCACCGTTGCCGTGCTGCCGGAGCCCGAAGAAGTCGATATCAAGATCCGTACCGAGGACCTGCGCATCGACACCTACCGGGCCAGCGGGGCGGGCGGCCAGCATGTCAACAAGACCGACAGCGCAATCCGCATCACCCATTTGCCGACCGGGCTGGTGGTGCAGTGCCAGGACGGCAAGTCGCAGCACAAGAACAAGGCGCAGGCGATGAAGGTGCTGGCGGCGCGGCTCTACGAGCAGGAGCGTGACGCGGCGCAAAGCGAGGAAGCTGAGGCGCGCAAGTCGATGGTCGGGTCCGGCGACCGCAGCGAGCGCATCCGCACCTATAATTATCCGCAGGGCCGGGTGACCGACCACCGGATCAACCTGACCCTGCACAAGCTTCCCGAAATCATCGAGGGCACCGCGCTCGGCGAAATGATCGACGCGCTGATCGCGGAGGATGAAGCCAGCCGGCTCGCCAATCTGGATGGGTAATGCGGCCGCTGCCCTGCGCGAAGCGGCGCAGAAACTGGCCGGAGTTTCCGATAGCCCTCGCCTCGACGCGGAATTGCTGCTGGCCCATGCCTTGCGAATCGAGCGGTCGGAACTGCTGCTGAAACTGCCTGATCTCGATGTGCCTGCCGAATTTTCCGCACTGGTCGAGCGGCGCCGGCAGGCCGAACCGGTTGCCCATATTGTCGGCAGGAAGGAATTCTGGGGCCTTGATTTTCAGGTGACACCCGATGTCCTGATTCCTCGCCCCGACAGCGAGTTGCTGATCGAGGAAGCGGTCCGGATATTTGCCTCGGCGCCGCCGCGCAGGATTGTCGATCTGGGCACCGGCAGCGGCGCGCTGCTGCTCGCTGCCCTGCACGAATTTCCGGATGCCCGAGGCGTGGGGATCGATGCCAGCGCCGCTGCCCTGCAGATCGCCCATAATAATGCCGATGCGCTCGGAATGGCGGACCGTCCGAGCTTCAAGCTGCTCGACTGGACGCAACCTGACTGGACGGATGCCCTCGGCTCCGGTTTCGACCTGGTCCTTGCCAACCCGCCCTATATTGCAGCCGGCACGCGCTTGTCCGCCGATGTGGCTGATTTCGAACCCCATCAAGCGCTGTTCGCGGGCGACCAGGGACTGGATGATTATCGGATCCTGATACCGGCACTCGACAAACTGCTGGCGCCCGGCGGGACCGCTCTGCTCGAAATCGGCTTTGACCAGGCAAATTCGGTTGGCACAATGGCCGAAGAACTCAGTTATCACATTGAAATTAAAAGGGATTTGTCCGGAAATGATCGAATGATCGTGCTTCAACGGTAAAAAGGGCTTGGTTTTGCCGGAGCGAGTCGCTAAGACTTGTACAGGCCCAGAGGATTTCTGGCTTTTTCCCAAAATCACTGGCCTGCCCCCAACCTGATAATGTTGCTGGTTTTCGGCGCGTATTTGTCATGTATGGGCCGCTGTGGACGGGTTGTCTGCAGCGCAATCGCCGCCAGAGTGCGGCTATGACTTGAGAAAGACCAAGTTTATAAACGGTATAAGGATACCTTTCATTTGATGAACAATCGTCCACCTGGCCGCCGCGGGCGCAGCCGGAACACCAATAATAATCGCCCCCAGAGCAACCGCGGTGGCGGATCCGATCGCGAGAACCGGATTGACAGTCGCGCGCGTGGCAATGCCGTGCAGATGCTCGACAAGTTCAAGAAAATGGCCCAGGACGCCCAGGTCAACGGTGACCGCGTCCAGGCAGAATATTACCATCAGTTTGCGGATCATTATTTCCGCGTGAATGCGGATACGATCGCACGCCGCGAAGAGCAGCGGATCGCTCGCGAGGAGCCGCGCGGAGACAGTCGCGGAGACAATCGTGGCAATGGCCATGATGACAGCAACGACAATGATGGTGACAATCATCGCAGCCGTTCGCAGCAAAGCCAGCCCAGCCGCCAGCAGCGCGATGACCGGAACGACCGGGAAGATATGGCCGGCAATGACGAGCCGGAACAGAAAAAGCCGGTACGCAGCCGGCGTCCCCGCAAGGTCGAGACGGCTTCGGATCAAAATGGCGAGAGCAACGGTCTGGACGCCAGCGTTCTGCCGCCAGCGATTTCGTCATCGACCGAAGTCGAGGTGGAAAAGAAGCCTGCTCGCAAGAAGCGGGTCGCCAAGCCACGCGCCACCGAAACGAGCGACGCTGCCTAGGCGCTACTGATCGCCGATCGCCGTCGCCAGCCAGTCGGGCAGGTCGAGCCGCCTGATATCTTCGACCCGCCGATGTTCAACCGAAAGGGCATAGGCGGGATAGGCAATGCGCTGACGCTTTTCATCGGCCTGCGCGATCGGCACGACGATCATCCGCCGGTTGACCTTTTGCCGGTAGTTCATCCGGGCGGTGTTTTCCTGGCCGACATAGCAGCCCTTGGCGAAACTGACGCCGTTGAGTTCCGCGGCATTGCATTCGAGCCACAAGGTCCTGTCGCTGCCCAGTTCGGCGGTGCCTTCGGTCACGCCGAGCGACAGGCGGTGCTTTCTGTAGGCTTCCTCGGCTCCCGGGCCCTCGCCCGGATCGCCCAGCCAGCGGTGACCCAAAGCGGGCAAGCGCGGATCGCGTGGCCTGTCTTCGGCAGCCAGGGCCCAGTGCACGCTCATTGAATCATCCCGGTCAATGTCGATCTTGCGCCGCAGCCGGTAGAGTTTCAGGCGCTTGATCAGCGCGTCGGCCTGTTCCCGTTCGCAGTCGATCAAGATATCATCGCCGTCCGACCACAGAAAGAAATCAAACAGGGCCTTCCCCTGTGCGCTCAACAGCGCCGACCATTGGGGCATTCCCGCCTGGACGGTGGCCGTATCCTGGGTCACCAGTCCCTGCAGAAACTGCCGGATGTCTTCGGACCCGTCGGTTGCGGAAAGGCGGATGATGGCGCGATCATTAAGTCTGGTTTCGGTCATGGCATTTAGGTAGGGGTTGGCGGACATAAAACCAAGTCGCCAGTGCCCGCTAGCCGAAATGAGCTGTTTTTTTGGCGGGGCCAGGATCAACGGAACAACAAATGACCGAGACCACGGACCGCATTACCATCCGACGCCCCGATGACTGGCACGTCCATCTGCGCGATGGCGCGATGCTGGCGGCGGTCGCACCCTTTACCGCGCGGCAGTTTGCCCGGGCGATCATCATGCCCAACCTGTCGCCGCCGGTGACGAGGGCGGCCAGTGCCGCTGCCTATCGCGACCGAATCATGGCAGCCGTGCCGCCCGAGGCCGATTTTACTCCGCTGATGACCTGCTATCTTACCGATGATGCCGACGCGGACGATCTGGCGTCCGGTCACGCTTCCGGCATTTTTACCGCCGCGAAACTATACCCCGCCAACGCCACGACCAACAGCGCCCACGGGGTGACCGATGTGGCGCATATCATGCCGGTGCTCGAGCGCATGCAGAATATCGGCATGCCTTTGCTGGTGCATGGCGAGGTGACCGATGGCGACATCGACATTTTTGATCGGGAAGCGGTGTTTATCGAGCGAGTGCTGGAAAAACTGATCCGCGACCTTCCCGGCCTGAAAGTCGTTTTCGAGCATATCACTACCGAGCAGGCGGTCCAGTTCGTCGACAGCGCCGGCCCGAACATCGCCGCAACCATCACCCCGCACCATCTGCACATCAACCGCAACGCGATGTTCGCCGGGGGCATTCGGCCGCATGCCTATTGCCTGCCGGTGGCCAAGCGGGAGCGGCACCGGCTGGCCCTGCGCCGCGCCGCCACGTCCGGCGCGGAAAAATATTTTCTGGGTACCGACAGCGCCCCGCATGAAATCCATGCCAAGGAATCGGCCTGCGGCTGCGCCGGGATTTTCAATGCGCCTTATGCGCTGGAAAGCTATGCGGCGGTATTTTCGGAAGAGGGCGCGCTTGACCGGCTGGAGGGTTTTGCCTCCGTCCATGGCGCCAATTTTTACGGCCTGCCGCTCAATGAAGCGATGATCAGCCTGGAGCGCAGCGACAATCCGGTACCGGACCATATCGAGGCAGGCGGCTCGCGACTGGTGCCTTTCCATGCCGCGGCCCACCTGGAGTGGAAAATCCTGCCGTCCTGACCCGGTCGGCTCAAATGATCTGCGGTTGCCGCGCCGCCTTGCCGGCGAGATAGGAATCGGTGGAATAGAGCGCGAGGCTGATCCAGATCAGCAGGAAGCAGATGATATGCGACAAGGTCATCGCTTCGCCATAGATGAACACGCCGATCAGAAACTGGATCGTCGGTGCCAGATAGTTCAGCAATCCTATGGCGCTGAGGCTCATTTTCTTCACCGCCGACGCAAATAGCACCAGCGGGATCGCCGTGACCACGGCACCACCGATCAGCAGCAGGTCGATCATCCGGGCATCGCCGAGATGCTGGCTCGAAGCAGACGAGGCCGAACCGAAGGTCAGCCAGATCAGGGACAGGGTGAAGGGCAGAAACAATATGCCGGTTTCCGCCGTCAGTCCGGTGACCGGCCCGATATCCGCGACCTTGCGGACCAGCGCGTAGCTGCTCCAGGAGGCCGCCAGCGCGAGGCTGATCCAGAGCGTATCCAGCGCCTGTACCGCCAGCACCGATACGCCCGTCGCCGCAATCGCGATCGCCATCCATTTCCTGGCGGAGAGCGGCTCGCCGAGAAAGATCCGGCCCATGAAGACGCTGAGCAGCGGGCTGATAAAATAGCCGAGGCTGGCGGCCAATATATGGTCCTCGTGCACCGCCCAGACATAGATCAGCCAGTTCGTGGCGATCAGGGAGGAACTGGCGAGCATCGCCCAGCGCACTTGCCGATTCATCATGGCGGCGCCGAGACTGGCAAGATTTTTCCGGAAATAGAGGATGACCAGCAGCAAGGGCACCGACCAGATGATGCGATGGGCAACTATTTCCAGCGCATCGACGCTTTGCAGCAGCTTGAAATAGACCGGCATCAGGCCCCAGAAGACGCAGGCGATCAGCGCTTGAATCAGGCCGATTCGGCCGGTGGATAGCCCGGAGAACATCGTGCAGCGCTTAATCGTCGCGCTGCCGCTGGGCAATCAAGAAATCCTATCGGCCGAGAAATCCGGCTTCAGGTCTGGCTCAAGCCCTAGATAATGCCGCCGCCAAGCGAGAGCCGGAGGGCGCTTATCGCCATCACGATCAGGCAGAAATACATGCCGCTGTTGCGCGAGGAAACCAGGCCGAACAGCACGCCGACGCCGGCAAATGGCAGGATCAGCCAGTTGGTCCAGCCGAGCAGCGGAACCAGGCCGATGAAGGTGAAGAAGAGGGCGATGACGCCGATGAGAATCGAAATGATATTGGCCATAACTGTATTATAGGAATAATGCACCGCCATTACAAGTATTTGCAATTCGACATTCGCATATTAATCTGGGCGTCCGGGGAGGAAGGTCATGGCGGTGGACGAGATCAGAATAGAGACGGAGCGGTTGATCCTGCGTCCGCCCAATGGCGATGATTTTGAAGGCTGGGCGGCCATGCAGGCCAATGCCGAGACCATGACCTTCATTGGCGGGGCGAAGAGCCGCGCCGAATCCTGGCGCGATCTGTGCGCCATGGTCGGCGCCTGGCATGTCCGCGGCTTCGCCATGTTCTCGCTGATCCTCAAGGACAGCGGCCAGTGGATCGGCCGGATCGGGCCCTGGTATCCCGACGGCTGGCCCGGCACCGAAGTGGGCTGGGCGGTCGCGCCGGAATTTGCCGGCAAGGGGTATGCGCTGGAAGCGGCAGTGGCGAGCATGAACTATGCCGTCGATGTGCTCGGCTGGGACGATATCTGCCATACCATTGATCCCGAGAATGTCGCCTCGATCAGGCTGGCGGAACGGCTTGGTTCGACCAATCGCGGACCGACCCGATTGCCCGCCCCCTATCAGGAAGCAAGGGTTGACGACTGGGGACAATCGCGCGACCAGTGGCTGCAGAACCGAATGCAATTTCAATGAACGGAGCGCATGTGCATGGCTGAAGACCGATATCTGGACCCGACCCGCGAAAGTTTCGACGCATTCAAGGCCTTGCCGCGCGATGTGCCGATCAATATGCTCAATCTGCTGCGCTTCCATGAAGAGGCCCAATATCCCGCGGATCATCCCAATGCCGGAAAGGGCTGGAGCGGCGCGCGCGCCTATCAGGAATATGGCAAGACCAGCGGGCCGATATTCGCGCGGGTTGGCGGGACGATCATCTGGCGGGGCCAGATGGAATGCATGGTGATCGGACCCGATGACAAGCATTGGGACAGCGCCTTCATCGCCCGCTATCCGAACAGCGGCGCGTTCATGGAAATGGTCACCGATCCCGAATATCAGAAGGCGGTGGTCAATCGGCAGGCCGCGGTGCTGACGTCCCGGCTGATCCGCTTCGGCGAGATTGGCGGACCGGATACTTTCGGCTGATTCCCGAAATGGGACAAGGGGTTAACAACCAGTCACCGGATTAACCAGTTTCCCTAACGAAATATTAACGATTTTTGGTGCAGGTGTTCCGGTAATTTCAGGAGCAATCGCATGTCCAAGCTTAGTCGTTCCCTCTTGCTGTCTGCCGCAGCCCTGGCGCTGCCCTTGTCGCTTGCCGCCTGTGGCAGCAATGAAGCCAGTGATGAAGAGCTGGCCCAGCTGGATGACAATCTGACCTCTGATCCGGCGATGAATGATGCGCTGGAAGATGCGATTCTGGTTGATCCCGATCTCACCGATCAGGCGAACCGCAATGCCATTCGCGGCGCCAATGGGGCAGCGGACGGTTCGGTGCCGCCGGGTACGGGTGAAGACGGTAGCGCTGCCGCCAAGGCGGCGCTGGGCGGAAAAATCCTGAATGCGCCCGAGCCCCGGCAGATGACCTCGGATGACGAAGGCCTGACGCTGGGGGACAAGGCCGAATTGCAGGAGGCGCGCAGCAACGCGCCGGTCTGCAAGGAAAAGCTGCGCTACGACATGGCTTATGCCAACCGGATGCCGCCGGAATTCGGCATATATCCGAAGGCGGCCTTGCAGGAAGCGGCAGGCAAATGCGAACTTCGCGTGATCAGCTTCACCACCGCGACGCCCATCAAGAATATTGTCGATTATTATTATACCAGGGCAAAGCGCAACGGATATGACGCTGAATATCTGTTGCGCGGCAGCGAGCATGTTCTGGGCGGCACCCGGAAAAGTGATGACGGGGCCTATGTGATCACCCTGAACAAGCGTTCGGGCGGTGGGGCCGTCGTCGATATAGTCGCCAACAACGGCAGCTAGTGCCAAAGAGAACAGGCCGGATTTCGCATTTCAATCGTCCGGCCCTCAAGGGTGGCCCGCTCCGGCCGCCCTTTTTTTAACCGCCGTTATTCCCGGTAGCTGCCGCCACCATCGACGGTGACATCATTGGCGGTGGTGAAGCTGCTCAGATCGCTGGCCAGCCAGATCATCGCATTGGCAACCTCGACCGCCTGACCGACCCGGTTGATCGGATGGTTGCGGTTGAACAGTTCCACCGCCTCGTCATGCGGCCCCGGGTAGGCGGCGAGATAGCGCTGGTACATCGGCGTGTCGATCGCGCCCGGATGGACGGTATTCACCCGCACCGGATATTTTTGCGCGGCGCAGTGCAGGGCGAGGGACTTGCTCAGCGCGGTCACTGCTGCCTTGCTGGCGCAATAGGCGGCAAATTGTGCGCCGGGACGCATTGCCAGCATGGAGCCGATATTGACGATCGCGCCATCTTCGCCGCTTTCGATGATTGCGGGCAGTCCGACACGGCAGCCGTAGAAAGTGCCCTGCAGATTGATGTCGATGGTCCGGTTCCAGCTGTCCAGATCCACCTCGTCGACCGAACCCGGTTCCGAAATGCCTGCGACGTTGAACAAGGTCGTCATCTTGCCAAAGCGCTTCTTCGTGGCATCGACAGCGGCCTGCCACTGGTCCAGACTGCGCACATCGAGCTCGACCGCATCCGCGCGTTCGCCGAGCGCTGCCGCGTGTTCCCTTGCCTTGTCGACCTGGATATCGCCGAGCATCACCGAGCCGCCCTCCTCGATCACGCGCTGTCCGGCGGTGCCGCCAATACCTTCCGCGCCGCCCGAAATCAGTACGACCTTGCCGTCCATCATGCCCATAATCTGTTCCTGTCCTGCGGTCTATTTCTTGTCGAACAGGATCGGCAGATTGGCCAGCCCCCGCAGCATCATGTTGGGCGGATAGCGCAGTTCCGCCCCTTCCTTGATCCGGATATTGTCCATGCGCTTGGCGAATTGCTGGAAGGACACTGTCATCTCCTTGCGCGACAGCATATTGCCGACGCACATGTGAATGCCCTTGCCAAAGGCCAGATGGGTGCGCGCATTCTTGCGGTCGACCTGGAACTCGTTCGGATTTTCGAACTGCTTGGGATCGCGGTTGGCGGCGTGATAGCGCATCATCACCATCGCGCCCTTGGGCAGTTTCACGCCGCCCAGTTCGGCATCTCGGTGCATCACCCGCCAGATGCCCGACGAACCGCTCGACATGCGCAGCACTTCCTCGACCGCATTGGGGATCAGGGAAGGATCGTCCTGAATCTTCTTGTACTGGTCCGGGTTGGTGGCGAAAAGCCGCATGCCCTCGGCCAGCGCGGCGGTGGTGGTTTCATTGCCTGCGACCATCAGCTGCTGCACGATCGACAGCGATTCGGCATCATCGAGCGGCCGCTCGCCATCGACCCGGGCATTGACCAGGTCGGAGAGAATGTCATTTTTCGCTTCCCTGCGGCGCTCGTCCATATTGGCCTTCAGCGCGTGCTGATATTCGACCACCTCGCGCTCGGTTTCCAGCTGCCGCTCGCGGGTCATCATGCCGGAGAGGCGGTCGACGAAGGCATTGGTCCAGCGCTTGATCGTCCCGGCATCGGCGACATCGAGCCCCAGCTGCACCGCGATCGTGCGAACCGGCATCGGGATCGCATATTCCTCGACAAATTCGCATTCGCCCCTGTCGATGAAATTGTCGATCAGCTCGTTCGACATCTCGCGCATGCTGTCTTCCAGCTTGTTCACCTTGGGCATCGAGAAGGCGAGATTGACCAGCTTGCGGAACCGCGTATGCACCGGCTGGTCGGCGGTCAGCAGGGTGTTGACCTGCGGCCAGCCCTTGGACTGGATCGCCTGGAGCTCCTCGTCATTTTTCAGCTCTTCCTCGGTTTTCCCGCCGGAAAGCAGGGCATTGAAATTGTTCGAAAAATCATCGAGACGACCGACGGCTTCCGAGATCAGATCATAATCCAGCACGACATAGGTGCCGCTCGCTTCGTCAAAAAAGACCGGGCTTTCGGCCCGCTTCTCTTCATAGAAATCGAACGGGTCTGCCAATATGTCCGGCTGGAAAAGGGATTTGGATACTGCTTCGTTCATGACAAGGTCCTGTTCAATTCAGTCAAAGGAGGGGGTGGGCTTGCCGTCTTCATTATAAACCGGCCCTTCGGCATCCACCCGATATTTGGCGCTGACCGCGTTGATCAGGCCAAAGCTGCCGATATGGGCGAGCATGCTGGCATAATGGACATCCTGAAAATGCTTGGCGAGCGCTTCTTCATCGGTCCATTCCTCGAACACCTCGATGCGGGATGGATTGTTCATGTCGGCGCACCAGCTGTAGCACAGGCATCCTTCCTGGGTCAGCGCCCCGTCGATATAGGGTTGTGCGGTCTTCAGGCATTCTTCCCGTCGCGCCGGGTCGACGTCGATATGGGCCGCAATCAATATTTTCGCCATGTTCCCGATTCTCCTAAAGCTTGTTGCCGCCGAACTGAGCGACGACGACAAAGATGCGCTTGCTGTACAGCCACTGGCCATCGATCTTGACGAATTCGTCGTCATAGCGACCGCCGGCGACCCGCGGTTCGCCCTTCTCGACCAGTATTTCGTGGGTCTGGTAGCGGCCGGATGCGGTGTCGCCGGTCACTTCCAGGCTGGCGGGTATGCCGAGAAAGCTGACCGCGTCGAACTGGCCCATCGCGCCGTTCCAGAGATTGACGATATTGTCGCGGCCGACCACTTCGGTTCCCATCAGCGACCAGACGGCATCCTCCGTCCACAGCGCACCCCAGTCGGCGGGGTCCTTGCGCAGCACGGCATCGCAATAGGCGTCGTGCAATTCCCGGATCGCCAGTCGATCTTCTATCGGCCCTGAAAACATGGTCTGGTCCTCTCCCTTTTATGGAAGAGACTACACGGCAAAAGCGGCGGAAAAACAAGCTGCCATAAGTGCTAGCGAGGGGGGTTCAGTCGCCGCTGATCCGCTCTATATCGGCGCCCACCGCCGCCAGCTTCTCTTCCAGCCGCTCGTAGCCGCGGTCGAGATGGTAGATGCGCTGCAGCCGGGTTTCGCCTTCCGCCGCCAGTCCGGCGATCGCCAGGCTCATCGAGGCGCGCAGATCGGTGGCCATCACCGGCGCACCGGTCAGTTTCTTGACGCCGCGCACCACCGCGGTCCGGCCCTTGGTTTCGATATCGGCGCCCATCCGGTTGAGTTCGGGCACGTGCATGTAGCGATTCTCGAAAATGGTTTCGGTGAGCACGCTGGCGCCGTCGGCGAGACAGAGCATCGCCATCAGCTGCGCCTGCATGTCGGTGGCCAGCCCCGGATAGGGGGCCGTGGACAGGGTAAGGGGCCTCAGCTTGCCATCCGAAGCAACCCTGATGCCCTTGGCATGCGGTTCCACGGACAGGCCGGCGTGGCGGAGTGCATCCAGCGTTGCTTCCATCTCGTCGGCCTTGGCGGCGAGCAGATCGACCTCTCCGCCGGCAATTCCGACAGCGCAGGCATAGCTGCCTGCTTCGATCCGGTCCGACATGACGCGATAGGTGCAGCCGTGCAGCCGGTCGACGCCGGAAATGATCAGGGTGGAAGAGCCAATGCCCTCGATCTCGCCGCCCATCGCGACCAGCATGTTGCACAGGTCGACAATTTCCGGCTCGCGCGCGGCATTGCGCAGAATACTGGTGCCATTGGCCAGAACCGCCGCCATCAGCGCATTCTCCGTGGCGCCAACCGAGACCACCGGGAAGGTGAAATCGCCGCCGGGCAGGCCGCCATCGGGCACGCGGGCGATGACATAGCCGCTTGTAGTTTCGATGCTGGCTCCGAGCGCCTCGATTGCTTTCAGATGCAGGTCGATCGGCCTATTGCCGATCGCGCAGCCGCCGGGCAGCGACACCCGGCATTCGCCGGCGCGCGCCAGCAGCGGCCCCAGCACCAGGATTGACGCCCGCATCTTGCGGACGATATCATAGGGCGCTTCGGTCGAGGTGATCCGGCCGGCCTTGAGCGTCATGACCCGACCGAAATCTTCCGGCCGTGCCCCTTCGATGGTGGTGGAAACACCCAGCTGGTTGAGCAGATGGCCGAAACTGTCGACATCGGCCAGCCGCGGCAGGTTGCGCAGGGTGACCGGTTCATCGGTCAGCAGCGCGCAGGGCAGCAGGGTGAGGGCGCTATTCTTGGCGCCGGAAATGGGAATGGTGCCGGACAGCCGGTTGCCGCCGCGTATCGAGATAATATCCATGGACCAGCATTTAGCGAATCTGGCGCTGCAGGCAAGCCTCTTGCGCCGGTTGCAACCGCAGTCTCTGTCGGCAGGTCGCTAGTTTCGCAGCAGTCCGAGCGCGGCATAAGCGGCTTCCACCGTTGGCCGGGCCAGCGCCGAAGCCTTCTCCGAACCGTCGCGCAGGATCGCGTCAATCGCGGTCTGGTCCCTGCGCAATTGCTCGAACCGCTGGCGGATCGGCGACAATTTGCTGACCGCCAGATCGGCAAGCGCCGGCTTGAAGTCGCCAAAGCCCTTGCCGGCATATTCGGCAAGCACGGACTCCTGCGACTGGTCGGCGAGCGCGGCGTAGATGCCGATCAGGTTTCTGGCTTCCGGTCGATCGGCGAGATCCGCCATATTGTCGGGCAGCGGCTCGGGATCGGTCTTGGCCTTTTTCAATTTCCGCGCGATGGTGTCGTCATCGTCGCTCATGTTGATCCGGCTGAGATCCGACGGATCGGACTTGCTCATCTTGGCATTGCCGTCGCGCAGGCTCATGATCCGCGCCGCGCTCTTGCCGATGAACGGCTCGGGCAGAACGAAGGTTTCGGTGCCGGTGTCGCTGTTGAACTTGGACGCGATATCGCGCGCCAGCTCCAGATGCTGCTTCTGGTCCTCGCCGACCGGCACATGGGTCGCCTGATAGACGAGCACGTCGGCGGCCTGCAGCACCGGGTAGCCATAGAGACCGAGCGAGGCGCGCTGCTTGTGCTTGCCGGATTTCTCCTTGAACTGGGTCATCCGGTCGAGCCAGCCCATCGGCGTGTTGCAGATCAGCAGCCAGGCCAGTTCGGCATGGGCGGGGACGCGGGCCTGGTTGAAGAGGATCGACCGGTCCGGATCGACTCCGGCGGCGACCAGCGCCGCCACCATCTCGCGGCAATTGGCGGACAGTTCCGCCGGGTCATTGTGCACGGTAATGGCGTGCAGATCGGCAAGGAAGAACAGGCATTCGCCCTCGTCCTGCATCTTCACCCAGTTCTTGATCGCGCCCAGATAATTGCCGAGATGGAGATTACCCGTGGGCTGGATGCCCGATACCGTACGCATTGTGTCAACTTCCTTCGCTTGCGGCCTCTTCCGCCGCTTTCTTTTTCGTCAGCATGGTAATCTTGTCGCGGTCGATCGCGCCGGTCAGCCATGCCAGCGCGGCATAAACCAGTCCGCCGACGCTGACCAGAGCGGTGATCGACCCGAGCCGCTCCCAGATCGTGCCGTCATACAGGTCTTCACCAATCGGCGCGGCATAGACCAGCACCACGGCCATGCCGGCGGCCGACAGGGTGATCCGCCCGATCCGCAGCAGCAGCGTCCATTCCAGATGAAAATGGCCGCGCCGGTGAAGCATGGTGTAGAGCATCGCGCAATTGCACCAGGCGGCGATCGCTCCGGCAAAGGCGAGGCCCTGGATGCCATATATCGGGATCAGCAGCAGGTTGAGGATGATATTGATGACCAGCGAGATCGCGGCGGTATAGACCGGCGTCTTGGTATCCTTGCGCGCGAAGAAGCCGGGGATCAGGACTTTCACCAGCACATAGGCAGGCAATCCGACGACCAGCGCTGCGACGACGGCGGAGGTGGTCGCGCCATCGGCCGCGGTAAAATTGCCGCCGACATAGAAAGAGGTGACCAGCGGCCCGGCCGCGAAAAACAGCGCGATCGCGGCCGGAATGGTGAGCAGCAGGCCCAGTTCGATGGCGTTGCTTTGCAATCGCTGGGCGCCGCCTTGATCATCCTTGGCGATGAAGCGCGACAGCGCCGGCAGGATCGCGGTGCCCAGCGCAATGCCGATAATCCCGAGCGGCAGCTGGTTCAGCCGATCCGCCATCGCCAGATAGACGAACGAGCCTTCCGGCAGGCGCCCGAGAAAGAACAGGTCGATGAAGCGGCTGATCTGATAGATGCCGGCGCCGAACACGGCGGGCAGGATCAATATGCCCAGTTCCCTCACGTCGGCGGTGAATCGTGGCATGCGGATCGGGAAGCGGAACCCGGTCTTGCGCGCCCAGTAATAGAGCCAGAGCATCTGCACCAGTCCCGCCGCGGCTACCGCCATCGCCAGAAAATAGGCGGTCTGGTGCGGATCATTACCGTCGTTGAGCAGATAGGCAGCGAGCAGCGCGGTGATCATGCAGATATTGAGCATGATCGGCGCTGCCGCCGCCGCGGCAAACTTGCTCAGCGAGTTCAATATCGCCGCAAACAGCGTCGTGACGCTGATCAGGCCGAGATAGGGAAAGGTGATCCGGGCCAGCGAAACCGAAAAGTCGTTGGTGCGGCCGCCGCTGCCGAAATCGTCGATCAGCCAGATGATGGCGGGCATGGCGAGCATCATGATCGCCGAGAAGACGAGCAGCAGCGGCACGAAGACCGAGAGCACGTCGATAGCGAAATTCTGCGCTGCCGTCCGTCCGTCATCCGCTGCCATCTTGCGATTGAACAAGGGCACGAAGGCAGCCGAAAAGGCACCTTCGGCAAACAGGCGGCGGAAAATATTGGGAAGCTGAAAGGCCAGCTGCCAGGCGTCGGCCACGGCTCCGGCACCGAGTATGCGGGCCAGCATGATATCGCGGACAAAACCGAATATTCGGCTGACCAGTGTCAGGCCGGCAATGATTCCGGTGGACTTCAGCAGGTTCATGCCTGCTACTCTAGCGAGATTGCCTAGGCGTTACCAACCGGTTGCTCACCCGATTGCTGGGCCGCCATCTGTTCGCGCTGCTGCATGTACAAGGCCGTGAAATCAATCGGTTCGAGCAGCAGAGGCTGGAAGCCGGCATCGCGCACGGCGTCGGAAATGATCGCCCGGGCAAAGGGGAAGAGGAGCCTCGGCGCCTCGGCGAACAGGAAGGGATGCGCCTGCTCTTCGGAGACGTTGCGCAGACCGAACAGGCCGCAATAGAGCAATTCGACAGCAAAGGCGACGCCTTCATCCGCTTTCGCGGTGACATCGATCTTCAGCTCGACCTCGTGGACTTCGTCGGAGACCTGGGAAGAACCGATATTGAATTGCACGTCAATCTGGGGCTGTGCATTCCACTGATAGACATCCGGCGCGTTCGGATTTTCGACGGAAAGGTCTTTCACATATTGCGAAATCACGCCGATTTGGGGCTGCGTGTCCGCGCCATTGGCCAGCGGGTCCGCTGTGGTCACATTCCCGTCGAGCTTCGCTTCGGATTCATTCTTGTCATTCTCGTCAGCCATCGGGCCTGCCCTTTCGGATAATCAGTCAAACACATCCTTTGGCGCATATTGCCGCGCCATGCGCAGCGCGCCTAGCAGGGGACGGAACCTAGGGCAATGAAAGAGTATGCCACTGTCCAGCCCGCGCCAGCCGATGGATATGCAAGCGCAGGTTCACAAATCGGGTGATAGAAATGACCGGCCGATTGCGGTATTGCGGCTTTTTCTCGAATGCCATTTGAAACCGACCCTGTTTCTGCCTATGTATAGTGTCAAAGAAAAGATTGGATTGTGAAGTGACCATCGAAATCATATTATTGGCTATGGTAGCGGCTTTCCTGGGCTTGCGTCTCTATTCCGTGCTGGGCAAGCGCAGCGGTCACGAGCAGGAACATATGCCGCGCAATATTGAACCGCGGGCGAATGACCGCAGGCCATTGGATGATGCCAAGCCGCATGTACCGGACATCCTGCCTGCACCGGCCGGCACGCCGACCATGGTCTATGACAGCAGCGCCGAGGCGGGGATGCGCGAAATTCTCGCCGCCGACCGCAATTTCGATGTTGGCCGGTTTGTCGAAGGTGCGCAGGCCGCCTATGCGATGATCCTGGAAGCCTTCTGGAAGGGCGACAAGGAAGAGCTAAAATCTCTCTGCGATGAAGATGTTTACGAAAGCTTCGTCGAAGTCATTGACGCGCGGGAAGAGCGCGGAGAAATACTGGAGAATCAGCTTGTACGAATCGACAATGCACGCATTTCGGCCGCGGAATATCGTCGGCCGGTGGCGCATATCACGGTGCAGTTTGACGCGGATATCGCAGCAGTGGTCCGGGACAAGAAGGGCAATCTGATCGGCGGTTCGCTTTCCGACGCTGCCGAAACCCACGATGTCTGGACCTTCAAGCGCGATCTATCCAGCGCCGATCCCAACTGGTTGCTCGACGAAACCGATGAGGCCTGATCCTCGGCCGCGCAGCTTCACCATAATGAAAATCGGGGTGCTTTACGGAGCAATGGCGATGGTCAGCGCCTGTTCGATGTCGATCATCCCACAGGGCGCGGTTCGCGGCCAGGCTCCGCCACCAGCCAGCCAGCAAAACGGGGAGTGGGTAGCGGGCGAACGGCCAGGCGCCGCTCCGCAATTACCCTATAAAAATGGTGCGCGGCCGCGGTTCGAGCCGGTCGACTCCGCGCAGCTGGTCAGGATCGGCGACGACCCCGGCAGGGCAACCGGTGCCGGAATCGCCCTGGGGCCGGATATTGCCACCCTCAATCTGGCGGAGGCCAAGGCCGCTGCCGGATTGCGGTCCTTCCGCACCAGCTGTGCCTCGCTGGTCCGGCGCGAGGACAATAGCGGCCTGACGACGGGTTCCGACTGGCAATTGTCCTGCGATGCGGCCCAGGGCTGGCCGGATCAGGACGCCGCGCGCTTTTTCGCTTCCTATTTCGAAGCGGTGCAGGTTGGCGACGGCAGGGCCTTCGCCACCGGCTATTTCGAGCCAGAGATCCGCGGATCCAGAGTCAAGAATGGCAATTATCCGGTGCCGGTCTATCGCCGGCCCGACAATCTGCTCGACGTGGACCTCGGCCTGTTTTCCGAGGCGCTGAAGGACAAGCGGATTCGCGGCAAGGTGGACGGGACCAGATTGGTGCCGTTCGAGGACCGGGCCCAGATCGATGACGGCGCTCTGGCCGGCCAGGGACTGGAGATCGCCTGGGCACAAGATTATATCGACCTGTTCTTTCTGCAGATCCAGGGCAGCGGCCGGCTGGCGCTGCCCGACGGTTCGGTGATGCGGATCGGCTATGCCGGACAAAATGGTCATGACTATACCGGCATCGGCAAGCTGATGCGCGAACGCGGTCTGCTTGCCGACGGCAAGACCAATATGCAGGGCATTGTCGAATGGTTGCGGGCGAATCCGCAAGAAGGCATGAAGATCATGCGCGAGAACAAGAGCTACGTCTTCTTTCGCGAGCTGACCGGACCCGGCCCGCTGGGCGCAATGGGTCATCCGGTGGTCGCGCAAACTTCGGTTGCGACCGATCGTATGTTCGTACCGCTGGGTGCGCCGGTCTTTCTCGACATGGCCCATGACATCGCCGACGGCCTCTGGGTCGCGCAGGATACCGGCGGCGCGATCAAGGGTGCCAACCGTTTCGATACCTTCTGGGGTGCCGGGGAGCAGGCAGCGCAGATTGCAGGCGGCATGTCCTCGAACGGACAGGCGCTGGTCTTTCTGCCCAAGGGAACGGTCGCCAAGCTTGTCGCCGCGCGCCGAAATCCGGGGCAGTAGACATGGCGGACCGGCCCCTTACCGCCGGTGAAAAGGCGCTCTGGCAGAAGGTCATCGAAACCGTCGAACCGCTGGAGCGGGGAAGCATCAAACGGATCGAGGCCCTTCCCGTTGCCAGGAAGCCGCGCGACCAGCCAGGTCCGATCACGGCGGAAAGCTTTGGCGGCAAATCCGCCCTCCCGCTGCGCGATCAGAAGCCGGTGCCGACGCGTCACGGGCTGGATGGCGGCTGGGACCGTCGCCTCGCCAAGGGCGTCGTGCAGCCGGATGTCACGGTCGATCTCCACGGCTATACGCTGACATCGGCCCATGGCCGACTCGACAGCGCGCTGGAGCTCAGCATTGCCGCTGGCCATCGGGCCATCCTGTTGATCACCGGCAAGGCGCGCAATGACGACGAACGCCGCCGGGAAGGGGGGCGCGGCGCGATCCGGGCAGCGATCACAGATTGGCTCGCTGCTTCCCGGCACGCCTCCCGGATCGCCGCCGTGCGCAGCGCGCATCCTCGCCATGGCGGGGCGGGTGCGCTTTATATAATCTTGCGCCGTTCCCGATAATCATGGACACCATGCGGAAATGATCATGCTCATCCTCCTGTCGATGCTGGCCGGACTGGCTGCACTGGCCGGAGCGAGCCTGGGCTGGCTCGACGAGCACAAGAAAGGCCTGGTCAGCGAAGAAATGCATCGGGCGATCATTGCGTTCGGTGGCGGCGCGCTGATCGGCGCTGTCGGACTGGTGCTGGTTCCGCACGGACTGGAAAGCCAGCCATTATGGCTTGGACTGGGCACTTTTCTCGCTGGTGGACTGGTCTTCCTGTTGATCGACCACACGCTCAAGCGGCGGGGCACGCCGGTCAGCCAGCTGGTTGCGCTGAATCTTGATTTCATTCCGGAAGCCATCGTTCTCGGTGCGGTCATTGCCGGCGATTTCCGAATGGCGCTGTTTCTGACCGTCATCATCATCGCGCAGAACCTGCCGGAGGGATTCAATGCCTATCGGGAAATACGGCAGTCGCACGCCGGATTTCTGAAGAAGCATGTTCTGCAGATCATGGCGGGCTCTATCGTCGCCGGGCCGGTTGCAGCACTGGCGGGATATTGGCTGTTCTCGCTCGACAATATGATTCTGGGAACGGTGATGACCTTCTGCGCGGGCGGGATATTATATCTGGTATTCGAGGATGTTGCCCCGGACGCTCATCGGAAAGGGGACCGCAGGCCCGCCTTTGGCGCGGTGATCGGATTTTCGGTGGCCCTGGTCGGTTTTGGCTTAACCGGCTGATCCATCCGGCCGCAGCGCATTGCGGATGATCAGCGCGAATATTCTCGCCAGCTGGTCGAGATCTTCGACCGCTACGGCTTCGTCCAGCTTGTGCATCGTCGCGTTGCACAGGCCGAATTCCACCACCGGCATGATCTTTGCCAGAAAACGGGCGTCGGACGTACCGCCCGATGTCGACAGCTCGGGTTCGACGCCGGTCACTTCGCGGATCGCGCCGACGACGATGTCGGAAAATTCACCGGGCGGGGTCAGAAAGGGTTCGCCGGAAATGATCGGCTTCAGTTCGCCGCCATGCCGTTCGACAATCTCCTGCACCAGGGCGCTCAGGCTTTCGCCCGTGTGCCGGTCGTTGAAGCGGATCGACAGGCGACCTTCGGCCCTGGCGGGAATGACATTATGCGCCGGATTGCCGACATGCAGATCGGTGAATTCGATATTGCTCGGCTGGAACCAGTCGGTCCCTTCGTCGAGCCGGATCGCATCAATCTCGGTCAAAATCCGGCCCAATTTGGTGATCGGATTGTCGGCATTGTGCGGATAGGCGACATGGCCCTGCGTGCCATGCACGGTAATCCACATATTGACCGAGCCGCGCCTTCCGATCTTGACCATGTCGCCGAGCCGGTTAACCGAGGTCGGTTCGCCGACCAGGCAGAGGTCGGGGACAATATCGCGCTCGGTCATATGGTCCATCAGCGCCAGGGTGCCGAAGCGCGCCGGTCCTTCCTCGTCACCAGTTATGATCAGGCTGATCGTGCCGAGATCATCGGGAATCACGTGCAGGGCGCTGACAAAGGCCGCAATGCTGCCCTTCATGTCGACGGCGCCGCGTCCGTGCAGCAGGTCGCCGCGCACTTCCGGAACGAAGGGATCGGTCTGCCAGCCCTGCCCGGGTGGCACGACATCAAGATGTCCGGCATAGGCGAAATGGCGCGAACCGGGCGGCCCCCGGCGGATCGCAAGGAGATTTTCGACCGGACCGCCATGCTCGCGATCTTCCGGCCTATCGCCCGCGATGAACCGCGTTGTTGCAAAGCCCAGGGGCGCGAGCATCGCCTCCATCTCGTCAAAGACCGGTCCCTTGGCCGGGGTGATGCTGGGCTGCGCGATTAGCCGCTTTGCCAAATCGAGAGCTGTGGGTGCGGTCATCGGTCGGCGTTCAGGCCTCGGCCGCTTCCGGCTGTTCGAGCCGCTCGATTACCCATGGCTCCTCCTCGGCCGCCTCCATCCATTGCGCGGTCCATTCATGATCGAGTATCGTCTGCATATAGCTGGTGGCAAAGCCGGGCAGGCGAAAGCCATAGGTCTGAAAGCGGGACACGACCGGCGCATACATGATATCCGCTGCGCCATAGGTCCCGAACAGAAACGGTCCGCCACCGCCGAAGCGCGCCCGCGCCTGCGCCCACAGCTCGATGACGCGGGCGGCGTCTGCCCTGACCTCGTCGCTGAACGTCAGGCCTTCGTATATTTTTCGCGTGTTCATCGGGCACTGGCGGCGCAGGGCCATGAAGCCCGAATGCATTTCTGCGGCCATGGAACGGGCCATGCCGCGGGCGGTCTCGTCCTTCGGCCAGAAGCGGTCGCGGTGGGTCTTGTCGGCGAGCCAGTCGATGATCGCCAGACTGTCCCAGACCACGGTCTCGCCGTCCCACAGGATCGGTACCTTGCCGCCCGAGGGGGCAAAATTTTCGCCGGACCGGATATGATCCCAATCGTCACCATATAAGGGCACGGTCAGTTCCTCGAACGACAGGCCCGACTGCTTGCAGGCGAGCCAGCCGCGCATCGACCAGCTGGAATAGGCCTTGTTTCCGATTATCAGTTTCATAAGATGCCCCATAGCCAAATATGATCGGCAGTGTCGAGCAATGCCTCGCGGGTGCCGCGGACTCAGCTCTGCACAGCTTCCAGAACGGCCAGCCGCAATTCGTCGATGCCCAGTTTCTTCTCCGAGGACGTGAGTAGCAGATCCGGATGCGCGGCGGGATGCTTCTTGGCGATCTCCGCCACTTTTTCTGCCGTGATGTCCAGTTCTTCCTGCTTGACCTTGTCCGCCTTGGTCAGCACCACCCGGTAGCTGACCGCAGCCTTGTCGAGCATTTCCATCACTTCCTCGTCCACCGGCTTGATGCCGTGCCGCGAATCGATCAGCACGAAGGTCCGCTTCAATACGGCCCGCCCGCGCAGATAGTCGTTGATCAGAAAGCGCCATTTCTGGACCACCTTCGGCGGTGCCTTGGCATAGCCATAGCCCGGCATGTCGCAGATCCGGAAGATCAGCGGATCGCCGACATCAAAGAAATTCAGCTCCTGGGTCCGCCCCGGCGTGTTCGACGTCCGCGCCAGACCATTGCGATTGGTGAGCGCATTGATCAGCGAAGACTTGCCGACATTGGAACGCCCGGCAAAGGCAATTTCCGGGACTTTCGGATCCGGCAGAAATTGCAGTTGCGGTGCGCTTTTCAGAAAGCTGATCGGCCCCGAGAACAGCTTCGGATGGAGCGGGGTCATGCCTTTGCCTTGTCCGCGGCCGCTTTCTGGGCCTTTTCTTCCGCTTCCTTCGCCATCATTTCCTTCATCTGCGGATGGCGGGAATAGAGCCACTTCTGCTGCGCGATGGTGAGGATGTTGGACACGGTCCAGTAGAGCTGCAGACCGGCGGCAAAGGGTGCCATGATGAACACCAGGACCCACGGCATGATGCCGAAGATCTGTTTCTGCATCGGATCCATCGGCGCCGGGTTCAGCTTGAACTGCAGATGCATGGTGATGCCCATCAGGATCGGCAGTATGCCGACGGCGAGGAATGTCGGCGGGTCAAAGGGCAGCAGGCCGAACAGGTTGACCGGGGTCAGCGGGTCGGGTGCGCTCAGATCCTTGATCCACAGGGCAAAGGGCTGGTGGCGCATCTCGATCGAGAGCATCAGCACCTTGTACAGCGCGAAGAAGATCGGAATCTGCAGGAATATGGGAAGACAGCCAGCCAGCGGGTTGACCTTCTCGTCCTTGTACAGCTTCATGATTTCCTGCTGCTGTTGCTGCTTGTCGTCCTTGTGCTTCTCCTGAATCGCCTTCATCTTGGGCTGCACGGCGCGCATTTGTGCCATGGAGGCAAATTGCTTCTGCGCGATGGGGAACATGATGCCGCGTACGATGAAGGTCATCAGGATGATCGCGACACCGAAATTCCCAACCAGCTTGAACAGCCAGTTGAGCAGATAGAATAGCGGTTTCTCGAACCAGTAAAACCAGCCCCAGTCGATCGCACGGTCCAGATTCTTGATCCCGTATTCTTCCTCATATTTTTCCAGCAGCGCGTTTTCCTTGGCACCGGCAAACAGACGGGTCGTGGTTTTCAGTTGTTGACCGGGACCGATGATCTGGGCGTTCTTCTTCGCAATCTCCGCCTGGAAGATGTCCCCCCCGCCCGACCGGAACTTGGCGTCGACATCCGAAATATTTTCCGGGACCAGGGCGCCCAGCCAATATTTGTCGGTGAATCCGAGCCAGCTGACTTCGGTGTCAAAGGCATTGGTCCCGGGTTCCGCGCTGGTACCGGACAGGCTGGCGAAGAAACCGGGCTCTTCGCCGGCCAGATTTTCATAGTCCACGTCATAATTTGCCGCGCCTTCAAAAACGCCGACGGGACCGGAATGGATTGTCCAGGTGCTGGCCTCTTCGGGCGGAACATTGTCCAGATCGCGTTTGCGGTTGATCAGCGCATAGGGCTTGAGCGCGATCGGATTGTCACCGCGATTGACGACTCTTTGTTCGCTGGTAATCAGATAATCGGAATCGATCGAGAGCTTGATGACATAGGTTTGCCCGGTTTCGTTGGACCAGCTGAGCGTGACCGGCGTTTCCGGAGTCAGGGTGCTGCGGTCGGCGGACCAGACCGTATTGTCATCGGGCACTGCCACGCCCTGCCCGGCCCAGCCAAAGCGGCTGAAATAGGCGTCTTCGGTGCCGGAAGGCGCAAACAGACGTACCGGTTTGCTGTCCTTGCTCATATCGACCATATGATCGGTCAGCGTGAGATCATCGATCCGTCCGCCCTTGAGGTTGATGGAACCCTTGACCCGCGGTGTGTCGATCAGGACACGGGGATTTTCACGCAAAACGGCAGCCAGGGGCCTGATCTTGTCGGAGGCGGGTGCTGCAACAATTTCCGTGCCCCCAGGGGCCTGGTCGATGGCTGGAGACATGCTGTCGCCGGCAGTCTGATCGGTTGCCGGAACATTGGCCTGCTCTACCACTTCATTCTTGTTGGCCATGTCCGGGAAAAATTGTTCCATCAGCAGCGGCCAGCCGAACAGGATGATCCCGGTGAGTAGCACCGCCATGATGATATTGCGCTTGTCGTCCACTATTTCGTCCCGCTTTCGGCCATTTGTTGCAAATAGGATCGGTGTTCAGGGTATCATGGCACTGGGTCATAGCCCGAGCCACCCAAAGGATGGCAGCGCAATAGCCGTTTCGCTCCCAGCCAGCTACCCCTAATTGCACCGTGTTTCTCGATCGCTTCGATCGTATAGGCGCTGCAGGTCGGCAGATAGCGGCAAGTCGGGGGCAAAAGGCGCGACGGGCCCCGTTGCCAACATCGCACGCAGAATATGAAGACGGACTTGAGCATGGCTAACCCAGCTTTTTCGCCAGATATCGCAGGCCCTTTTCCAGATCGGCTTTCATGCTGGCAAAATCCGCTTCGCTATCGGCTTTGCGGCCAATCATGATGTGATCGACGCCGGCGATGCCTTTACCTGGCAGGACCTGTGCGAGCAGCGCCCGGAAACGCCGCTTCATCCGGTTGCGTGCGACCGCATTGCCGATTTTCTTGGTGACGGTGATGCCATGACGGATCATGTCCGCCGGAATGGCGTGATCATCGCGGCGCTTGTGCGCCAGCAGGACAAAATTGGATGTAACGAATCGCTTGCCGCGATTGGCCGCGAGAAAATCCGCGCGTTTGCGAATCACTGCGACAGGTCGGTTTGAATCGGCGGGCGCCGAATCGGACGAAATTTGTTTCCCGTCCCGATGATCCGGCGATGGCCGCGCTCCGACAGGCGCAGCACGGTCGGTCACGTGGGTGTCAGGCGGAGAGCTTCTTGCGACCACGGGCACGGCGGGCAGCCAGCACTTTGCGGCCGCCGACGGTGGCTTTGCGGGCGCGGAAACCATGGCGCCGTTTGCGGACCAGGCGGCTCGGTTGAAATGTACGCTTCATCGCGATTATCCTACGTCAAAATTTCGATAAAAAAGGCCGCCAAAAGCTGCGGCCGATACGTTGTGGCTGCGATTAGGCAGGCAGGCGCGGAAAGTCAAGCATTTGCGCTAGAGCCTGGCACTAAACTTTCTTGTCCTGATTGCCTGTCTTCACCTTGCCAATAAAGGGCAGTTCAAAATCGTCCGGAAGGTCCTTGTGATGCCTTCTGCGCATCGCCCAGTCGGTCCATTTGCCATAATTGGGGAAGCGCCGCTTGAAATCGACATAGCGCTTCTTCGCCCATCGCGAATTCTGCAGCACCAGCGCCAGACCGATCGGAAAGACGATGATGAATCCCGGGCCGGGAATCGCACCGATGATCGGCGAAATCAGAATCAGCGTGAACCCGATCACCGAAAGCAGGAATCGGGAACCGGAGGTATATTTCCAGCGCTTTTTCTTCAGTTTGTCGTTCATCGTCTTCATTTGGTGCTTCGCAATCACAGGTGCAAGCTTGCTTCAACGTTTAAAGCGCGCAGCGGTGATTATCGTTCCCGCCGATGCACGGGACGTGAACGTCGCCAGCCGGGGATATGGCTAGTGGAGGAGCTGGAAGCGCGCCATGTCGCCACGGGACAGACGCAATTGTTCCGAGAAGGGGACGCTGTTGGTCAGCGCGTAAAATGCCCGTGCCGTGGGAAGCGGCACGCCCATTTCCGCATAATAATCGAGATATTCGGCATGGACCGGATCGCTGGGCGGATAGTCGCCCGCCTGACGCCCGTTTTCGTCCATCCAGCTGTGGACGATGAATTCCGCATCGGGGTGCGCTGTCCGGGTCGTCCCGGCGAGAAAAAGCTCCACCGCACCGGAGCGGACCGAGCCATGGGCGGGGACATTGGTGCTGATGCCGGCGCGGCGAATCATTCTGGCAAGCCTGAGATTGGCCGCTTCATCCACCGAGCCGTCGCAATCGAGCATCTCGATTCGCCTGATCCCGGGATAATGGCCGAGCATCTGCCGAAAAAGGGCGGGGGTGTAGCTGTCGACGGTGCCGGTCATTTCCACGGCGTCGGGAGCGATCACGCGAAATGGCCCATATTGGCCAAGGGCGGCGTCGGCAGGCATGGCCCGGGCCTGCGGGTCGTGCAGCTCATATTCGAAAATCTCGACCGTTTCGGTGACCGTATAACTGCTGGCGCCAGCGACCGGCTGGGCCGGGAGCAGCAGAAAGGCGCAAAGCAGCAGCGCGCTGACAAGCAAACCGTGGCGTCCGCCAAGGGGAATGTGCCCGTCTGCGCAGATATCTGATCGATTGCTCCAGTTCATGCACTCCTTCTGCCGACGATCCGCTTGAGAAATAGTGAGCGCGCGTGGTTGTGACGATATTAACCGCATTCAATGGCTGATTTTCGTCAAGTTGACGGTTGCGGCCAAAGGGCGGTTGATGCTCGACTAAATCCCTGGCCGCTTCCATGTTTCCGGCATGAAATTGGGGCGGCTATAATGGTGGCGCTGGTTCAGACGGTGGCCTATCTCGGACTGGAGGCGCGCGGTGTCGAGGTGCAATGTCAGGTTGCGCCGGGATTGCCTGCGTTCAACGTGGTCGGCCTGCCCGACAAGGCGGTCGCGGAGAGCCGCGAGCGCGTGCGGGCTGCCATCGCGGCAATGGGACTTTCGCTGCCGCCAAAGCGGATCACCGTCAATCTGTCGCCGGCCGACCTGCCAAAGGCAGGTTCCCATTATGATCTGCCGATTGCACTCGCCCTGCTCGGGGCGATGGGCATTATCGATGCGGAAACGCTGGCCAGCTATGTCGTGGTCGGCGAGCTGTCGCTGGACGGCCGGCTGGCCGCCACTCCCGGCGTGTTGCTGGCGGCGCTCCATGCATCGGGCAGAAGTCTCGGCCTGATCTGCCCGGCGCTGCAGGGTCCGGAGGCGGCCTGGGCCGGAGATGTCGAAGTGCTGGCCCCGAATGACCTGCTGGCGCTGCTCAATCATTTCAAGGGGCAGTCGGTCTTGACGCCCCCTGAAACCGGTGCGGCCCCCGAACCCGATTACGGGCCGGACCTGAAGGATGTGAAGGGTCAGGAAACCGCGAAACGGGCCCTCGAAATTGCCGCGGCCGGCGGCCATAATCTGCTGATGAACGGACCGCCGGGATCGGGAAAGTCGCTGCTCGCTTCCTGTCTGCCGGGAATATTGCCCCCCTTGTCTCCCTCCGAAGCGCTCGGCATTATGTAGCAATTGCACCAACTATATAGACGACTGCCATCATTGGCAATGCTAAAGCCATCAAATGACAGATTACATGGTAGAAGGCCTCGCAAAGAAACGCGGGCAAGTAGCTGGCGAGATTGAGCGGACGCAGGACGCGCTGCACAAACTGGTCACTGATCTTGAGCACATAGACGCAACGCTGCGTATCATTGCCCCTGACATGGAACTTGAGTTAATCCGGCCAAAGGTTTTCAAGGCACCGGAAGACTGGTCAAAGCGCGGCGAAATGGCGCGGATAGTCCTGTCCATCCTGCGAACGGCCCGAGACCCCATGACAAGCCGCGAGATTGCCGCTCAAATGGTCATACAGCGCGGTATTGCCGCAGATCAGAAGATGCTCAAGCTAATGACCAAGCGCGTGTCGGTATGCCTAAAACGTCAGCGTGACCTTGGTAGGGCTTTGTCCAGCGAGGGGCCGGGGTTTCATTTGCTTTGGGTGATTAAGCGCTAGTCAACGTCTGGGAATTTCCAGCCTTCTGGTGCCGACGATGCAATCAAAGTGATAATATAATCCATATCAGATTGAGAAATGCAGTCATCTTCGACTGGGACTGTGAAGGGATACCCTTGCCAAGGCATTTGCCAAAATTCTGCTGTATTGAGACTGCCTGTATTTTGTAATGGCTTGCATCCATAAGATCGGAGCGTTGCAGCCCATTCCTCTCGTGGATAGCGACGGGTCGCTATCAATGCGCTTCAGTAATACCGAGATAGCTTTCCTGATTGACGATATGCGCAGACATGGGGATCTGACTGGTAAGAGCCTCTTCCATCTCTGGGAGACGTTCTACCTTCATGGCTACGCCATACATCTCTGACAAAATCTTGGCTAACGCAGGTTCAATATCAGCGCGGACAAGTTCAGGGTCGCTATGGGATAGGAAAAAATTCGGAACTTTTTCGCAATATGCTTTTAGCCCGCCATCAGCGCGAGTTTCAAAATGAACATGAAGGACAAACTTGCCCAAGGGTGCACGACTAGCCATTATTGCCTCATAACCACGCCATACATTTTCAGCCCTACGAATCGAAACGCGTCACCCAAGTTTTTACTGGACGACGCGTTACCATTCCCTGAATGAATCAGATTGACGTTTATGTCAAGCAGCCCGTTGCCAATAGCCCGCCCATTTGCGGCTAACACTAGACTGCATAGCCGCTTCCGTGACCATCGCAGCTTGGCGACCGTTATCGACGCGGCGGTGATCTTCCCGCCATACGGCTTCCGCTGCATACTGGTTCAAATACGGTCCGGCGATATGATGGTGCGTTCCCACTTCCATCCGGCGAAGGCGTGAAAAATAGCTTTCGGCTTGGTTGGTGCAAACGCCATCATCCATGAACGCGACACTGTGATTGACGCGCTTCGTATCCCAGCCAGCGTGTAGAGCATCCCAGCCCGTTCCTTCGTCTGCATAGATGGTGGCAAGGTTGGCAACGTGATCGCGGACGAATGGAACGGCGTCCCCTTCATTGGCGACAATGAATGAAAGTGATTTGCCATTGCGTTCCCGCATGATGACAACGCACTCCCGCTTGCCCGAGCGGTTCGATTTCAAACGGCGGTCTTTGCGATCTTCTTTCCGGTTTTCAGGCTTTACATAGCCACCAAAATAGCCGCCGTCCATTTCGACAATGCCGGACAGCTTGCGGCCCTGTTGCTCTTGAGCCATCGCCTCGCGCAGCTTGTGCGTAAGGATGAAAGCGGTCTTGTATTGGCAGTCCAGATCGCGTGACAGTTGAAGCGCAGCAACGCCCTTCGCACCGTTCACGAAGATAACGATAGCAGCCAGCAGATCGATATAGGACATTTTGCGCGAGGCAAAGATTGTTCCGCTGGTGACGCTGAACTGGTGATAGCAAGCCTTGCACTTGAACCGCTTGCGGGTGGTGATGTTGTAGGTATCCAGGCAACCGCAACGGGGGCAGATAGCTTCACCGTCATTTTCAGGCCAGCGCATCCCTTTGAATGTTTCGTATGCTTTGTCTTCGCCCATGGTAAAAACTGCCTTGAGAGACAGCGTCCGCGCTTTGGCAGAAAGTAAAAAATGTTGGCCTTTGGTTTTCATTGTCATCATATCCGTTGCTTATGCATCGTTTATAATGACATATTGTCATCTTGTAAAGGACAAATGTATCGTATATGATGATGTTTTACATTATCAGGGATACATCGGATGAAAACGGACAAGGATTGGTCAGATCAGGCCAAGCGCCTCTTGAAAGTTGAGTTGGCAAAGCAGGGAATGACCTATGCCGATCTGGTCGGGAAGCTGGCAGATGTAGGAGTCTTTGACTCCGAACCGAATATAAGGAACAAGATCAGCCGGGGAAAATTTACGGCGGTGTTCTTATTACAATGTCTGGAAGCAATCGGGGTATCTACATTGTCGCTACAATAGCCGCATTTGCCTTTTTCGGATTAGGCGTTGCTGGAGAATCACGATGCCAACGCGAATATTACAGCAATAACGCCGAAAACAACGCCACCAATGCCACAAACAGCCAATCTAGTAGGTTTGATCGCGGATGGCTTCCCTGCCTTGTGGAGCGCGAAACTGCCAATCCCTATATTAATGATGCCAACGAAAAGGAACAGCGCGATCTCGCCGCCCAAGAGGCCATGGCGCTCTGGGCTTTCTGGGTTGCCGCCTTTGCCGGTTTCACCGCTCTTGTAACCAGCACTGGAACCATTCTCATTTGGCAACAGGTCAGCCTCACCCGCAAAGCTGTCACCGACACTGGAAACGCTACCGTAGCGATGCAAGATGCAAACGCGATTGCTCAAGCCGGTTTGGAAATCCAACAGGACTCGGTGGAAAATATCGAACGACCCTACCTCTTTCCGGTGATTGATAGCTTTACTATGAATCCAGAAACCAAGCTTCCGGTCAGTTTTGTCACTCATTTTGAGAACTTCGGAAGAACACCTGCCATAATTAAGCGTCACGGCGTGATTGGTAATTTGCTTGGGCCTATAAAACATGATGATAATGTCGCTGATCTTGTCGATAGAGCGAAAACTGCAAATGACTTCCGAACCGTAGCCGTTCTGGCAACCGGAGGAAGAACTCAGCCCTTTCGAAGCCATATTGCCACCGCTCCCCGTGATGACGATATGCAGGAGCCGCCTTTGGAAGATACTGTTGCGCATTTGATGGCCGATTTCGAATATACCGATTTCAGAGGGAAATTGTGGCACGGAAATGCCCGATTTATGTTCATAAGAGAACTCGGGCAGTTCTACTTGGTCGAGCATGGTGAAACTCAACCAAGCCCAAAACCAGTACAAAAGTAAAACCTTAATCACCTAGATTCTCCGCTCTAGGCAAAATGGGCAAAAGCTTGGTGCAATTGCTACATAATGCCGGAAGCGCTGGAAGTCTCGATGGTGGCTTCGGTCGCGGGGATACTGGAAGGCGGACAGATGTCGCGCCAGCGCCCGTTTCGTGCCCCGCATCACAGCGCCTCGATGGCGGCGCTGGTCGGCGGCGGCCTGAAGGTCCGCCCCGGCGAGGTCAGCATGGCGCATCTGGGCGTGCTGTTCCTCGACGAACTGCCCGAATTCCAGCGGCCGGTGCTCGATTCGCTGCGCCAGCCGCTCGAGACCGGCGAGGTCAGCGTCGCCCGGGCCAATGCGCATGTCACCTTTCCGGCGCGGGTCCAGATGGTGGCGGCGATGAACCCCTGCCGTTGCGGCCATCTCGGCGACGCCACCCTGGCCTGTTCGCGGGCACCGCGCTGCGCAGCCGATTATCAGGCGAAAGTCTCCGGACCGCTGCTCGACCGGATCGACCTGCATATCGAGGTCGAGGCGCTGTCCGCCGCCGACCTGACCATGCCGCCGCCGGCAGAGGGGTCTGCCGCGGTGGCCGCGCGGGTAGCAAGAGCGCGATCCATCCAGAGCGAGCGCTATGCTGACATTGAGGCAAGAACCAACACCGAAATCGACGGCGACGCGCTGGAGAAATATGCCACGCCGGACGAGCCGGGGCGGACCCTGCTGGCCCAGGCCGCGGCGGCGATGCGGCTGACCGCGCGCGGCTATACGCGCGTATTGAGGGTATCCCGGACCATTGCCGATCTTGCGGGTGCGAAGGATGTTGGACGAATTCACGTCGCCGAGGCGCTCAGCTATCGGCGACAGGCACCGCGCAATTAGACTGGATAATCCAACGGGTGCACGAATGTTCAGGAATAATACTGACAGTCTGGCTGATACGGTCTAAAATCCCCAGATGTACAAAATTCTATCGAGAAAACAGACGCCCGATATCGCAATTGATCTCGGCACGGCAAACACGCGAATCATGACGGCGGCGGACGGCATTGTCTTTGACGAACCATCCTTATGCTGTTTTGCCGGTGATCCCAGCAGGGAAAAGCTGGTGGCGGCCGGACAGGAAGCAAGCAATATGCGTGGTCACGACACATCCGACCTCACCATCATTCGCCCGCTCAGCTTTGGTGTTCTCAACGATATCGACGCCACGCGAATCTTCCTGGAATATGCCATTCGCTCCAGCATCGGCAGGCGGCGGAGAAGCGGCTTGACGGCCATCATTGGCGTCCCGACGGATGCCACCAGCGCCGAGCGCAACGCGCTGATGACGGCAGCCAGGGATGCCGGGATGTCCTCGGTCACCCTGGTCGATGAAACCATTGCCGCGGCTCAGGGCGCCGGCATAGAAATCGATGCGCCGACCGGCTCCATGATTCTCGAATGCGGCGCCGGGTTGACCGAGGCCGTCGTCCTTTCTCTTGGCGGTCTGTGCGGACGCGCTGCTATTCGGAAAGGTGGAGACAGTCTGGATCAGTCGATCATCGATCATTTCCATTCCAGGCACAAATTTCTGATCGGCCAGAATATTGCAGAAAAAGCGAAGCTCGAACTGGTCGCTCAGATCAACGCCGACGCCGGTGCAGCCGGAACAATTCAAGTCAAGGGCCAGAATATTGCAACTGGCCTGCCGGAGACCAGATCGATTGCGCTTGCGGAACTGGCGGCTCTGGTCGGCAAGCATATTGATGCGATCGCCGACATGGCCGCCAATCTTTTGAGCAACACGGCCCCCGAGCTCTGCGATGACATCTATTCCAATGGTATCATATTGACCGGCGGCAGTGCGGAAATCAATCTGATCGGCCTGACACTGATGGATAGAATCGGGGTTCCGGTTACGATGGCAGAGCAACCGAAATCCTGCGTTGCCAAGGGTCTGCACAGCAATCTGGTTCACTAGCGTTCAGCCCGCTATCCCCCAGATTGACATTCTGGCTGCGCTCAACCATATCCACGCTATGGCCATGACCATTTCTCTCGGGCGATATCGCCACCTTTCGGGGCAGCTGGCCGCAGGAATCTAGCCCGGATCTGCGTTATTGCGCTCGACAGAATGAGACGACAAGACGGGGTTCGGGATTTTCACCATCTAGATCGGAAGAATGACATCGCATTTGGCGATGCTTCCCCAGCCCGTTTTGAAAAGAACCCATATCATGAAAAGCGCAATTATTGTCCCGGGCCCGACGCGTCCGGTTATCCACATGATCGATCGTGAAAGCGACACGATTGAAGCCTTCGCCATGGCGATGGAAGCCCGCAATCCGGACGTGGCGGAACTGCTTTACGGCGAGCTTGGCCGAGCAGTCCTGCATGCCGCCGAAGATATGCCTCCCGATATCGTGACCATGAACTGCAAAGTCGAGTTTGTCGACGAGACCAGCGGTCTCCGCCGGGTGGTCAAGCTGGTCTATCCCAAAGATGCAGATATCGAGAATGACTGCCTTTCCATATTGACCCCAATGGGTGCGGGTCTGATCGGCATGGTTGCCGGCGAGACGATTTCATGGCCGGACCGCAGCGGAACCGAGCGCATGTTACGAATCGTAAAGGTAACGCCACCAGAAAATCCGACCGTTAGCCAGAGCTAGCCTGAAAATTGCATCCGGTCCCTTGGCCGGTGCACGGCAATGACCGGTCAGGCCGCCTTGTCGCTTTCGCTCAGCTCCAGCGGGATCGCCATTTCATTCATGCTCACCGTCGATTTCGCAAGATTGGGGGACTTGCTGCTGCGATGCTTGAACTTGCCGTCGACATGGCCGCCCTGTTCGATCGTCACATTTTCATAGGTGACGTCGCCGCCGATGCGGGCGGTGGAGGCGATGGCAAGGTCGCCGGCATCGATCGAGCCTTCGACCGAGCCCGACAGGCTGGCATTCTGGGCAACGATCGCACCCTTGATCTTGCTCGCCGGACCCTGGACCAGTGACAGGCATTTGACGTCGCCGATCACTTCGCCGTCAATATGCAGGTCGACCTTCGATTCGATATTGCCGGTGATGACAATGCCGTCACCAATGATCGAGAAGCTCGATCCGCTGCTGCCGTTGCTTCTAGCCACGGCTGGCGCCTGACTCGGCACGTTTTGCTGGATTGGCACGTTGTCGTGCGATGGCTTTGACCTTGAGAACATCTGTATTCGCCTCCAAAAATGGCCGGGGGTTCATTGCGCGTCCGTTCAGCCGCACCTCAAAATGCAAATGCGTTCCGGTCGAGCGTCCCGTGCTTCCCATTGCCCCCAATTTTAGTCCCTGTTCAATCCTCTGGCCGGCGATCACGTCAATCCGCGACAAATGGGCATAGCGTGTCATCAACCCGTTGCCATGCGTGATTTCGACGGACTTGCCGTAGCCGGATTTCCAGCCGGCATGGGTGACCTTGCCACTGGCTGCCGCCAGAATCGGCAGGCCGTGCGGCCCCTTGAAATCCATGCCGCTGTGCATCGCGCTGCCGCCGGTGAACGGATCGCGGCGAAAGCCGTAGCTGCTCGACATCATTCCGGTGCTCGACGGCTTGCCCGACGGGATCGCGATCAGCGTCCGTTCCAGCGCCTCCATCCGCTGGAGAGCGAGATTGAGTCGTTCGAGCGTGGGATGCATTTGCTCGCCGTGTTTTCCGAAAACCGGGATCAGCGGGCCGCCCATGGCCTCTCTTGAGTGTCTGGTCAGCATGTCAGGATTCAGTCCGAACTTGCGAATCGCCTCTGCCGCTTGTTCGGTGCGCCGCATGGCCGCAAATGTGAGGCGCCGGGTAAACATGATCTGCCGGGCTTCGAGTTTGGCAAGATGAGCGGCCTCCGGAAAAGCCGCGCTGATTTTCCGGGTATTCCTGGACAGTTGCTCGTCGATCGCTTGCTGCTCTGCCCTATGCGCCGCGTCCGGCAGTTCGCCGACAAATTGCTCGGTCATCTGATCGAGCACATCCTGACGCTGCTCGAGATCGGCGGCTACGTCTTCAATCGATGCCTTGTAATCGGCGACACGACTTTCGGTGCTGTTCACCTCCGCCTCTTTTTGCGCCAGCGCCATGCGCTCGCCGGTGACCATGAGCTGATTGACCATCATCGCCAGCGTAACCACCACCCAGAATGCCAGCGCCGCCGCGACAGAATAGAAAACACGCTTCTGCAATTTAGCCGATATCGTGAGAAAGCGGACCTGTCCGTGTGACCGCATGAAAAACTCGCGATCCGTAAACATATGGTCCAGCCGGGCCTTCAGCCCCTGTCTGGTATTTTGTTTTTGCATGACCCGCCGCTATTATTCGTAATCCCCGTTCCGCCGCTAGCAGAGGCTTGAGCACCTGGCGAATCGGAGCGGAGCGACTCGTGACGAGTCGAACGACTCATGGGATGAATTGCGCGATTGCCGACAATAATCCGAAATTGGGTATGACAATTGCGATTCGGAAGAACCGATTCTTGCTCCTTGGGAAAATTTTCTTGCTCCAACAATTTGGCGATTTTGGGTTAAATTGCGATCGGCGCCATGCTAGCAGCGGTCCATGACTGAACCTGCACAAGTGATTATCGACATGGGCCGCAAGGCCCGCGCTGCCTTCTCTCAGCTGACCGGAGTGAGCGATGCGCAAAAGGCCGACGCCCTGACGGCTGCTGCGCGGCACCTCCGCGCCAGCGAAGCAGATATCCTGGCCGCCAACCAGCGCGACATGGAAAGCGCGCGGGACCGCGGTCTGACCGATTCGATGCTCGACCGGCTGATGATTGATGCGGACCGACTGGAGGCCATTGCCGCGGCGGTCGGGCAGGTTGGCCAGCTTCCCGATCCTGTCGGGCAGGTCATTGACCGCACCGAAAGGCCCAACGGGCTGGTCATGGAGCGGGTGCGGGTGCCGCTCGGCGTTATCGGCATCATCTATGAAAGCAGGCCCAATGTCACCGCCGATGCGGCGGCACTGGCGCTGCGTTCCGGCAATGCCGTCATTTTGCGCGGCGGTTCCGAAGCGATACAGAGCAACACTGCCATTTTCGAGGCGATGGTCGCGGGCGTGGTCGAAGCGGGTCTTCCCGCGGACGCGATCCAGCTGGTCCAGACCACCGACCGGGCCGCGGTCGGGGCGATGCTGAAAGCCAGCGGGCTGATCGACATCATCATCCCGCGCGGCGGCAAATCGCTGGTCAAGCGAGTTCAGGATGAGGCAAGGGTGCCGGTGCTGGCGCATCTGGACGGCATCTGCCACACCTATATCGGCAAGGAAGCGGACCCGGACAAGGCGCTCGCGATCGCCGTCAACGCCAAGATGCGACGGACCGGAATTTGCGGGGCGATGGAAACCTTGCTGATCGACCAGGACTATCCTGCGCCGGGTCCTCTGGTTCGTGCGCTGCTCGAAGCCGGTTGCGAAGTGCGCGGCGATGACTCGGTGCTCGAGCTCGACGAGCGCATTGTCCCTGCCGATCTGTCGGACTGGGACACCGAATATCTGGCCCCGGTTCTCTCCGTTGCCATGGTCAATGGCGTCGACGAGGCGCTCGACCACATCGCGGAGCATGGTTCGCATCATACAGACGTGATTGTCACCGAGGATGCCGCCACCGCCGCAGATTTCCTGCTACGCGCCGATAGCGCGATCGTGATGCACAATGCCTCGAGCCAGTTCGCCGACGGCGGCCAGTTTGGTCTCGGCGCGGAAATTGGAATTTCTACCGGACGCCTGCACGCGCGCGGTCCGGTGGCGCTGGAGGGGCTCACCACTTATAAATGGGTCGTGCGCGGAACCGGGCAAACCCGCCCTTGAACGGACCCCGGTGAAAACGACGGGCCTGCTTGGCGGTTCCTTCAACCCGGCGCACGGCGCCCACCGGTCGATCAGCCTGTTTGCGATCGAGCAGCTCGATCTCGACGAATTGTGGTGGCTGGTTTCGCCGGGAAATCCCCTCAAGGCCGGGGCCACGGACATGGCACCGCTGCCCGCGCGGCTCGCTTCGGCACAGAAAATGGCGCGGCGCAGCAGGATCCAGCCGACAGCGATCGAGCAGGATCTGGGCACCCGTTACACCTATGACACCCTGCGCAAGCTGATCCGGCGCTACCCCAAACGGCAGTTTGTCTGGATCATGGGAGCCGACAATCTGGCCCAGTTCCACCGCTGGAAAGACTGGCAAAAGATCGCGCGATTATTGCCGATTGCAGTTATTTCGAGACCCGGCTATGATGACGATGCTTTTGCGGCTCCCGCAATGGCCTGGCTGCGGCGCTTCGTCCACCCCGCGAGCCAGCTTGGTAACTGGACCAGCTGGAGTACGCCGGCGCTGACATTCCTGCGCTATCGTCCCGACCCCCGCTCGGCCACCGCGATCCGGATGGCCCGGCCCCATTGGCACCAGCAATATGAGGATCGCCGCGTCAGGGATGCGGTGACCCATCGGCTGATTGGCCCAGAAGATTAGGATTTACGTTGACGAAACCGAAGGTAAAAGTTCTGAAATCTGCCACTTCCGAGGAAGGAAAGGCCGAATCCGACGCGCTTCACGCGCTGGTGATGAAATCGCTCGACGATGATCAGGCGCAGGACATTGTCTCCATTCCGCTCGCGGGCAAAAGCAATATTGCCGACCATATGGTGATCGCCGAAGGTCGCTCGACCCGGCAGGTTGCGGCTATTGCCCAGAAACTGGCCGAACGGGTCAAGCAGGCCGGAGGCACCGTCCGTGTCGAGGGGCTGGCCAATGCCGACTGGGTGTTGATCGACGCGGGCGATGTGATCGTCCATCTGTTCCGGCCCGAAGTGCGGACTTTCTACAACCTGGAACGGATGTGGGCGGTTGACGAGGAAGGCGAAGCGCCGGCAGTCGCCGAAGCCTGATATTGCCGGGCGATGAGACTGCATATCGTCGCCCGCGGCAAGATTGGCCGGAGTCCGGAAGCCGAGCTGGTTGATCGCTATGTCAGGCGAATCGCGTGGGACGTGAAGATCAGCGAGCTACCCGATCAGGGTGGCAGGTTGCCCAAGCTGCAAGGTGTCACGAAGGTCATTGCCATGGACGAAACGGGCGAAAACTGGACATCGGGAAAATTTGCGCAGCTGCTGTCGGCCTGGCGTGACGATGGCACGCGAGAGGCGCGCTTCCTGATCGGCGCCGCCGATGGTCTGAGCGCCGAAGAACGGGCCAGCGCCGATCATTTCTTTTCCTTCGGCAAGGCCACCTGGCCGCACCTGATGGCGCGAGCGATGCTGGCGGAGCAACTGTTCCGCGCAACATCGATCATTGCTGGCCATCCCTATCACCGGGAAGGATGAACCGGATGTTTCGCTCCGTTCTTGCCCTGATCGGTTTTCTCGGACTGGCGACTGCGGGGGCGGCGCTGCTTTCCGCGCAGACCCCGGAACCGAGCCTGTCCGAACAGCAACGCAGCCTGCTGGAAGCGCGCGAGCAATCCGAGCGGGCCCGCCAGCGCAGCAATGCCTTGCGCCGCCAGGCCGAGGCAGCCAGCAATGATGCCGATCGCATCGCCAGCGAAGCTGCCGCTCTGGCCGCTCGCATCCAGGCCGCGGAAGCCGATATCAGGGCCGCCCGCACGCGCATCGCCATCGTCAACCAGTTCCAGCGGCAGCAGCGGGCGCGGCTGGCGGAAAGACAGGGTCCGATGATCCGGTTGACCGCAGCGCTGCAGATGATGACCCGCAAGCCGACCGTGCTGGCGCTGGTCGAGCCGCGTTCGCTCGACGAGCTTATCTACATGCGCTCGGTTCTGTCCGCGGTGATGCCGGAAATCGAACGGCGGACGGCCAGCCTGCGCGACGAAGTCCGGCAAGGCGAACGGCTTCGGCTGCAGGCCGCCCGCGCCATTGCCTCGCTCGACGAAAGCCAGCGCCGCCTGATCGAACAGCGGCGGCAACTGGCCGGCCTCGAAGCCAGCGAACGGATCGACGCCGCTCAATTCTCGAGCGATGCCGGAATCGAGCAGGAGCAGGCTCTGGCGCTGGGAGAGGAAGCGCGCGACATATTGGATCTGATGGACCAGATTCGCGAAAGCGGTGCCGTCCGCGAATCGCTGGCGGAACTGGGTGGGCCGGTGCTGCGGCCGGGACAGGGTGAGGAGTCGCTGGTTCGGACCTCGCGGCAGAGCGAAGACGTCGCCAACGCCTATCGATTGCCCGTGGCCGGCGAGATTGTCACAGGTCTCGGCGAGATATCGGACAGCGGCTATCGCTCGCGGGGCCTCACCATCGCCGTCGATCCCGGCGCGCAGATTGTTGCACCCGCTGCGGGCCGTGTCGCCTATTCGGGTCGTTACCGCGGCTATGGCAATATCCTGATCATCGAACATGATGGCGGCTGGACCAGTCTCATCACCGATATGGCAACAAGCAGCGTCGATGTCGGGGACCGGGTGGTGCAGGGCGCGCCGGTAGGGCGGTCCGGGGCTGATCAACCGACCGTCACCGTCGAACTGCGCCGCCACGGCAGGCCGATCGACATAGCTGCACTGATCGGCTGAGCGCTCAGCGCCGCTCCGAAAATTGCCGTTCGTCGAAGACTTCCGTCATTATTGGTTAAGCTGCTTTGCTTTACAGACGATTCCAGCCTATATTTGCACCGATTCAGACCGACAGGACATGATTGATGAAAAAGCCCGTATTGCAAGCCGCCGCTCTGGTTCTGACCGTCGCGCTTCTGCCCGCCACGACCTCGGCCATTTCCGCAGTGGATGCCAATACCTATCGCGAGATGGAACAGTTCATGAGCGTCTTTGACCGGGTGCGGAACGACTATGTCGACCAGGTCGACGATGCCGATCTGATCAAGGGTGCAATCCAGGGCATGCTGGCAAGTCTCGATCCGCACAGCAGTTTTCTGGATGTCCGCGATTTTGAAAATTTGCGGACCCAGACCGACGGCAATTACGGTGGCCTCGGCCTCTCGGTGACGCTGGAAGACGGTGCCGTGAAAGTCATCGCCCCGTTCAAGGACACGCCGGCCGACCTGGCGGGCGTCAAAGCGGGTGACTATATCACCCATATCGATGGCGAACTGATCTACGGCGGCACGCTGGACGAAGCCGTCGAGGAAATGCGCGGCAAGCCCGGTGAGCCGATCACCATCACAATCGTCCGTCCCGGTCGGGACAAACCGTTCGACCTGTCGATGAAGCGGGCAATTATCGATCTCAAGCCGGTTACCTGGGAGGTCAAGGACCAGATCGGCGTGATCAGCATCAACAGTTTCTCCAGTGACACAGGGGCCGATGTCGCCGCCGCGATTGCGGGAATCGAAAAATCCCTGGGTAAAAAGCCCCTGGGCTTTGTCCTGGATATGCGATCCAATCCGGGCGGCCTGCTCGACGAAGCCGTGTCGGTCTCCGATGTCTTCCTGTCGCGCGGCGAGATCGTGTCGCAGCGCGGACGCGAGAAATCGGATATCGAACGCTATTTCGCGAAGAGCGGCGATGCCGCCAGCGGGCTGCCGGTCATTGTGCTGATCGATGCGGGATCGGCATCGGCGTCCGAAATTGTCGCCGGTGCCCTGCAGGACCACCATCGCGCCCTGGTCATGGGGGAACGCAGTTTCGGCAAGGGATCGGTCCAGACCCTGCTGCCGCTTTCCAACAACAGTGCCCTGCGGCTGACCACGGCGCGCTATTATACGCCTTCCGGAAAATCTGTGCAGGAGGGCGGCATCGAACCCGACATCACGGTACCGCAATTGTCCGATCCGGATTATAAAACCCGGCCCCGGTTCCGAGAATCCGATTTGCGTCGCCATCTGATCAACGAGATCAAGCTGGAAGATGCCGTGCTGGAAGAAGATGAAAAGGACGATCCGCGCTTTACCCAGACCGCCGAAGAATTGAAGGAACTGGGCGTGGAAGATTTCCAGCTGCATTATGCGCTGCAGACCATCGGCCGCCTGGGACCCGAGGGCCTGAAAATGGCGATGAACAAGGCAGCGAAAAAGACTCCCCGGAAAACGGTGGTGGCGAAAAACTAGGCTCGTTTGATGGGGTCGATCCGCACTGCCACCTGGCTGGCCTTCCTGCTGCCTGCCGCTTTGCTGGGCGGTGCACTGGTCAGCCAATATCTCTTCGGGCTCTATCCCTGCGAAATGTGCATATGGCAAAGATGGCCGCATGCTGTTGCACTGCTTCTCGCAGCCGCGGGTCTGACATTGCGTTCAAAAAGCAGCGCTATACCGCTGGTCGTTGGCGCCGCGCTGGCGATCCTGGTCAGTGGTCTGATCGGCGGTTTCCATGCCGGAGTGGAATATGACTGGTGGGAAGGCCTTACTTCCTGTTCCACGAATCTGCCGGCAGGCGGCGATCTGCTCGATTCCATCATGAACGCCCCGCTGGTTCGCTGTGATGTCGCACCATGGACCCTGTTCGGCATTTCCCTGGCCGGGTTCAATTTTCTCTTGTCAGTGGGAGGCGCCATCCTCATCTTGATGATGGTGGCGACCGGACGAAAGGATCCCGATCATGGCTGAGACAAAATTGGGCGAGGCCCGCGCCGATATCGCGTCGATGATTCGTGTCAACCAGGCCGGCGAATATGGCGCGGCGCAAATCTACAAGGGCCAGCTTGCGGTCATGGGCGACGATGCGCCGCACAGCAGCGCAATCCATCATATGGCAGAGCAGGAACAGCGCCATCTGGATGCTTTCGACCAGATGATCGCGGAGCGCGGCATCCGGCCCACGGCGCTGCAACCCTTCTGGAAAGTGGCCGGTTATGCGCTCGGTGCGACGACGGCGGCGCTTGGTCCACGGGCGGCCATGGCCTGCACAGCGGCGGTGGAAACCGAAATCGACCAGCATTACCGCGAACAGCTGGATGCGCTGCAATCCGAGGATGATCCCGAGCTGACCCGTATGATTGCGGAGTTTCGCGAAGAGGAATTGGAGCATAAGGCAACAGCAATCGCATCGGGCGCGGAAGACGCACCCGGCTATCCGGTATTGAGTGCAGCAATCCGCCTGGGCTGCCGGGTAGCGATCGGGCTGTCGAAACGCATATAGGAAGCGGACCCCGCTTCAGCACCGGTTCAGGCCGGTGGGTCAAAGGAACGGTTATGATGAAGAAATTTTTGCTCTCCGCCGCCGCACTTTCGGGCGCTGGCCTGCTGGCTTTCCCGGCGCAAGCCCAGGACCAGCCTGGCGATCGTGTCAATCAGCTGGTCATTTACGGCGACGATCCCTGTCCGCAAAGCACCGAAAACGAGATTGTCGTCTGCGCGCGCAAGGATGAAGACGAGCGTTACCGCATTCCCGAAACCCTGCGCGGCGGCGATCTCGGCGATGCCAAGAACCAGGCCTGGTCCGAACGCGTGCGCGCCTACGAATATGTCGGCAAATCCGGAACCAGCAGCTGTTCCCCGGTCGGTGCGGGCGGATTTACCGGCTGTACGCAGCAATTGCTGCGCCAGGCCTATGCCGAAAAAGGCATTGATGACACGGTCAACTGGGGCCAGCTGATCGAAGAGGAACGGCAGAAACGTCTGGACCGGATCGATGCGGAAGCGGATGCGGTGGAAGAGCGGGTGCTGGAAATCGAGGCCAACCGCGAAGCACGGGAAGCGGCCGCGGAAGACGCCCGAGAGCGGCTTGATCAAAAGGATGCCGATGACAAGGCCACCAATGATCTGGCGGTACCGCCGGGAGCAGACCAGACTCCGGAGCAAGACGACTGAAACCTATCGGTCGGATCGGCTCAATCGGTTGCGTCCAGCAAGGTGTCGTTACTGTCGTCAATCTTGAAGCTTGTGATAATCCATCCTGACGCCCTTTTGTAGAATGTCAGCTGCAATCGCGTGGCATATTCATCCTGGAAAATGAGATAGCTCTTCTCGACATAGCGTTGGGAGGCAGATTTTGTCTGGACCAGCTCCCATCCTTCCACAGGACCGTATATATCCAGCAGGGTCTCTAGATTGGTCTTTATCTGGGCGGTGAGCGTGGTGGTCTTGTCGAGCAAAGGAGAAGCCGTGACAAGCTCGGTGAACGTCTCCACATCGCCCTGTTTATAAGCCGCCAGCACGTCCCTGGCCAAAGTCTCAGGGGTGGCCTGCGCCAGCGACGGACTCGCCGTCGCCAGGCAGACCACCAATAATATTGCCCGGGTGGCGCGCATCTATTTCTTCCGTTCGATCCACCGGTTCACTTGCGCTTCCAGCATATCGAGCGGCACCGCGCCCTGACCCAGAACGACATCATGAAATTCGCGCAGGTCAAACTTGTCGCCGAGTTCGCTGGTCGCCTTGCGGCGCAGTTCGCGGATTTTGAGTTCACCCATCTTGTAGGCCAGCGCCTGGCCGGGCCAGCTTATATAGCGGTTGACCTCGGCCTCGATATTGGCGGCGCTGAGCGCGGTATTGTCGGTCATGAAATCGATCGCCCGCTGCTTGCTCCAGCCCTTGCTGTGGATGCCGGTGTCGACCACCAGCCGGGCGGCACGCCACATTTCATAGGAGAGCCGCCCCATATTCTTGGCCGGCGTATCATATAGTTCCATCTCGATGCCGAGCCGCTCTGAATAAAGCCCCCAGCCTTCGACAAAGGCGGTGAAAAACGCACCATGTTTGCGGAAGTCCGGCATGTCGAGCTCCTGCTGCAGCGCGATTTGCTGATGGTGGCCGGGAACCGCCTCGTGCACGCTCAGCGCGGGAATTTCCCAGAACGGTCGCTGGTCGAGCTTCGAGGTATTGACGTAGTAGAAGCCGGCGATGCCGACATCGGGCGATCCGCGATTATAATAGGCGGTGGTTGTCCCTTCCGCGGTTTCCGCCGGGATTTCCTTGATGCCATAAGGCAGCCGGGCCAGCTTGCCGATGATCGAAGGCATTTTGCCGTCGATCATCTTGGTCACCCGGGCGACCTTCTCCATCAGTTCTTCCGGCGTCTTGGCATAATATTGCGGGTCGGTCCGCAGATGCTCGATAAACGCCTCGCGCGTATCATAGCCCGCCTCCTTGGCGACCTCCACCATCTCGGCGCGAATCCGCGCCACTTCACTCAGGCCGAGATTGTGAATCTCGTCGGCACTCTTGTCCGTGGTGGTCATCTGCCGGATGCGGAAATCATAATATTCCGCACCGCCGGGTTGGGCCGAAACGCCTGGCTGCTTGGCACAGTTCGGCGCATAATCCTTCACATACCAGTCGAGATGCTTCTGCACCGCCGGGTTGATCACGGTTGCGATGGTATCAGCCGCTTCATCCGCAAGACCTTGGAAAGTCGCTTCGTCAATCGTCTCGGGCCGCTTGCGGGTGAAGGGCTGGTAGAAGCGCGATTCCTTGGGGTCGTCGGTCAACAGGCCGGAAATGCTCGTTTCATAGCCTTCCATGGACACGCATGGCTGGACATATCCGCCGGCCAAGGCCTGGTTGGCGACCGCAATCGACTGGTCATTGATCCGGGCATATTGCTTCAGCCGGTTGATATAGGTGCGGTAATCCTGCGCGTTGCGGAATGGCAGGTTGTTCTGCATGCTGGCAAACCCCTGGTGCCAGCCGCCGCGATTGGTGAAATTGATCGTGCGCTGGCCATAGCCGTTCGCCTCGATCTGTTCGACTAGCGACCGGCGCAGGATGCCGTAGTTGGTCTTGTCATCCTCGCTCAGCGTCCCAGCGTCGATCGCGTCCAGCTGTTTCAGCCATCCCTTGGCCTTTTCCACTCGCCTGTCTTCGGCCTCCAGGCTGGGGTCGCTGACCCGGCCAACCGGATCGTCGACCCCGAGCGAGGACGCGAATTCCGGATATTGGTCGAGCTGATAGGCCCAATAATCGTCAATGATATTGTGCAACGCCTTTGATGACTGAGGGGCGGTACTATGCTGGTCGGCGCCGGACTGCGCGCTCAGCGATGCAGGGGTCAGAAGCGCCAGGGGCAGCAAAAGGGCAAATCTCGATTTCAGCATTTTGGACTCTCCGAAAATATCATTGGCAACTATCGAGGATATCTGGCGGGCTTAGTCAAGCGCGATTTTGCGAGTTCACCAATGCGTCCCGCAATTCCATTGCCCGCTCCAATCGAATATCCTTGATCATCAGCGGCCGCATCGCGGCGCCGCCGGCGATGCCGATCGTCACCGTCGCCAGGGCAAGCGGATGGGAGAGCGGCGACTGGCTGACATCCACCGTCTGGATCTTCCGGCGCGGCAGCATGGTAAGCCGTCGCCGCCACCAGCCGGACCGTACGAACAGCTGGCTGTCGGTCAGGGCATATTGGTGGTGGCGCCAGTTCAGGAAGAGGAGTCCGGCAATTGGCAGGGCCAGCAGGATGATCGCAAAGAATCCCCGGTGCACAAGGAACCCATTGCCCAAGGCAATGGCGGCGAGCAGCAGTGTGACACTGATCGCGCCACGCCACCAGAAAGCAGGATTGACCTCATGGAATACGAGGTCCGGATGGGTCCGGTGGATATCACATTGGGCGAGAATCGGGTCGATTTCCGCGAGCGTTGCGCAGGGCGCCGCGCTGTGGTCCGTTTCGCCACCGCTATCTCCTGCCAGCGATATGAATTTCAGATGATACCAGCCAAAATGTTCGCGCACCGGGCCGGTCTGCAGAACAGCGGCCTGGATGCGATGAATCGGCATCACGAGATCGGTGAGGGTGAACAATCCGCGCCGCCGCCGGAATCCGGGCTGCCCGCTCTCCACCTTGTCGAGCCGGAACCCATATTCGCGGACGAAGGTACGGACGATGCCGCTGGCCAGCCCGATGGCAACCAGCGCCAGGATCGCCGCGAGCGCGCCGCCAATCCGCATCCAGAAACTGAAACCATCGATCATTTCCCGTCCCGGCAACACGGTCAGCCAGTAGCGGGGATCGAAATAGTCATTCGGCAGCAGGAAATCGAGATTCTGGGCGACAGCGCCAAGGATCGCGAGCAAAACGAAGGAGAAGTTGAATAGTCCCGCGATCGATAGGCGGTGATTGTCCATCGCAAAAAGGGGCGGCTGGTCTTCGCTGGCCGACTGTCCTTCGGCTGGCCTGATATCCGCATTCAATCCGGCCTTATAGTCGCGGATAGTGTCGCGCAGCATCTCAGCGTCGGCGCGCGACAGCGCATCGAGCTGTCCATCTTCGCCGCCGCCGGAACCGGTTTCCAGCGTGACCGTTGCCAGGCCGAGCATTCGGCTGACCAGCTTCTGCTCAAGGCTGACATCCTGAATCCGGTCAAACGGGATCGAACGGTTGTTGCGGTTGAGCAGTCCGCTCTTGATCCTTATTTCCTTGCCCGTGACCTGATAGGTGAAGCGAGACCAGATCAGCGCGGTGACCCCGATCACCAGAGCGATCAGCGCCGCGGCGGCGAGCCCGCTATGGATGAAATTCCGGTCGAGCAGGCTGAAATGGAGGACGACGATGGCAAAGAGATTTTGCCCCAGAGTGCCGATCGATCGCTGGAGGATGCTGAGCGGGTGCAGGCGCTGGAACGGGGCATCCTGGTCCGGCTGCGGGCTGGCGGACAGGTCGTTCATATCATGTCTTGGCGGATATGGCCCTTGATCGTTTCGCGCATATCCTCGGCATCGCTGGTGGCCAGGCCGGGCAGGGTAACGATGCTGTTATGCGTTCCGGCCGTATGTACGATCAGGGTCGACAGGCCGAACCATCGCTGCAACGGACCTTGCGCCACATCGATATGCTGAATCCGGTTGAACGGCACGATCGTATCGGTTCGCCAGAGAAAACCGCGCAGCACCCGCAATTGCTCGTCACCCATATCATAGCCCCAGCGGCGGTAGATGCGACCGGGCAGCACCAGCACCTGCACCAGCGCGAGCAGCGCCACCGGGATCAGCATCAGACCGGGCGAGGTTCCCAGCTGAACCAGCAGCGCGATCTCGGCGGCCAGACCGAGCGCCAGGAGGAAGAGCGACCGAAAGACCATGCGGATCCGGATAAGGCTTTTCTGCGGCGGATGCAGCGGCGTCAGTCCCTGATTGTAGAACCGCGCCGGATCGACTGAATCGGGTGCCAGGGGAACCGTTTGTGCGGGTTGATCGTTCATCCGGCGAGTTGTGAACCAAGCCCATCGCGGATGCAAGATCGGTTGGTTCCTTCCCGTGCTATAATGGGTTTTCAAGCGATTCGAAAAACACAGAAAAGGAAATGGCCATGGATAACAATGTCTACAAGATCACCGAAGTGGTGGGCAGCTCCTCGAAGTCCATCGAGGACGCAATCGAAAAAGCCATCGCCCGGACCGCAGAAACGGTCAAGGATCTCGGCTGGTTCGAAGTCACCGATACCCGCGGGCATATTGTCGATGGCAAGGTCGCCCATTATCAGGTTTCCCTGCGGATCGGCTTTACCCATCATCCGACGGCTTGAACGGGTCGCCTCCCCGCTAGCGCGCGAGCGCGGTCTCGGCCTGATCAATCAATGATTTGATAATTTCGGCCACGGATTCCTCCGCCTTGACCATGCCGACCGACTGACCGGCCATCACGCTGCCATATTCGATGTCGCCATCGATCACCGCCTTGCGCAGCGCACCGGCCCAGAAATGCTCGATCTGCAGCTGTGCCTCGCCCATTTCTATCGCGCCGGAGTCCAGCAGTTTGGCGACCTCGATCTGCTTGCGGGTGAATTCCTCGGTACCCTTGTTCTTCAGCGCTCGCACCGGGATCACCGGCAGGCGCGGGTCGACCTGGACGCTGGTGATCGCGTCTCGGGCATTGCCGCGGATGAAGGCCTTCTTGAAGTCGGGATGAGCGATCGATTCATGCGCACAGACAAAGCGCGTGCCCAGTTGCACGCCGCTCGCGCCCATTTCCAGATAAGCGGCGATCATCTCGCCGGTGCCGATTCCGCCGGCGACGAATACCGGCAGCTGCTCGGCGATTTCCGGCAGGATTTCCTGCGCCAGCACCGAGGTGGACACCGGCCCGATATGGCCGCCCGCTTCCATGCCTTCGATGACAATTGCGTCGACCCCCGACCGGACGAATTTTTTGGCGAGCGCCATGGCCGGGGCAAAGCAGATCACCTTTGCGCCGGTCGCCTTGATCGCTTCGAGACTGCCCTTGGGCGGTAGGCCGCCAGCCAGCACGACATGGGTGACCTTATGTTTTCCGCAGATCCCGATCAGCGCCATCAGATCGGGATGCATGGTGATCAGATTGACCCCGAACGGCTTGTCGGTGCGTTTCATGGTCTCGGCAATTTCCGTGTCGAGCAGCTCCGGCGTCATCGCGCCGCAGGCGATCACACCAAAACCGCCGGCATTGGAAATCGCACTGACCAGATGGCGCTCCGACACCCAGGACATCGCCCCGCACATGATCGCGGTCTCGCAGCCGAGAAAATCGGTGCCGCGTTGCATCAGATGGGACAATTTCGATTGGGTCATTATTTCTCTTTCAAAAGCCCTCTCCCCTTCAGGGGAGAGGGTTGGGAGAGGGGGGTGTCAGTTGACTTCCCCTCCCTTGGTTCCCCCCTGCATGGGAGGGAGATAATCAGGCCGCGTCTTCTGCATCCAGCCCGTAAGCAGTGTGCAAGACCCGCAGCGCCAGTTCGGTATAATCTTCCTCGATCAGCACGCTGACCTTGATCTCCGAAGTGGTGATCGCCTGGATATTAACCCCGCGCTCCGCCAGCGCCTTGAACATGGTCGCGGCGATACCGGCATGGCTCTTCATGCCGACGCCGACGACCGATATTTTCGCGACATTGCTGTCGGGGATCAGGCGGTTGTATCCGATATTCTCCTTGGCGCCTTCCAGCACCTGCAGCGCCCGGTCGAGATCGGCGCTGGGCACGGTGAAGGTCACATCGGTCTCGCCCTTCTCGCGGCCGACGTTCTGGATGATCATGTCGACATTGATCGCTGCCTCCGCGAGCGGCGCAAAAATATTGGCGACCGCGCCCGGCTTGTCGGGCACGCGGGTGAGGGTGATCTTGGATTCATTCTTGTCATGGGCGATGCCGGTAATCAGCTGGCCTTCCATATCGTCAGTCTCCATTTCATCTTCGCTGATGATCATTGTTCCGGGCAGGTCGTCGGCGACCGGTGCTCCCTCTTCGGTAAAGGAAGATAATACCTGAATCCGGACGCCTTCCTTCATCGCCAGACCGACCGAGCGGGTCTGCAAGACCTTGGCGCCGACACTGGCCAGCTCCAGCATTTCCTCGAAGGTCACGGTTTTCAGCTTGCGCGCGCGGGTCACGATGCGCGGGTCGCTGGTATAGACGCCGTCGACATCGGTATAGATATCGCAGCGATCGGCTTTTACCGCCGCTGCGATCGCAACGGCGCTGGTATCGGAGCCGCCGCGTCCCAGGGTCGTGATCCGGCCATCTTCGCTAATCCCCTGAAATCCGGGAATGATCGCGATCTCGCCGCCTTGCATCGCCGCGGTGAGCGCCGCTGCATCAATCGTGTCGATTCGTGCCTTGCTATGCGCCTCGATCGTGCGGATCGGCATTTGCCAGCCGAGCCAGCTGCGCGCCTTTGCTCCCAGGGATTGCAGCGCGATGGCCAGCAGCCCCGAAGTGACCTGTTCGCCCGAAGCCACGACCACGTCATATTCTGCCGGATCATAGAGCGAACTGGCCTCGCGGCAGAAATTGACCAGCCGGTCGGTATCCCCGGCCATGGCGGATACGACCACCGCCACTTCATGGCCAGCGTCGGCCTGCTGCTTGACGATCTGCGCCACCCGGCGGATGCGGTCGATTCCGGCCATCGAGGTGCCGCCAAATTTCATCACTATACGTGCCATGCTGCTGTCGGATAAACTTTCGGTAAAAAGGGCCTGAACAGGATTGAAAAGCCTGATAAAGAGGGGGCATGACAAAGGCAAGTAGCAGCACGATCAAGCCCGAAGAAGCCGCGCACTTCGGCGCTCTCGCCGCGGACTGGTGGGATCCCCGCGGGTCGTCCGCCATGCTGCACCGGCTGAATCCGGTGCGCCTCCGCTATATCAGGGACGCGATTGACCTGCATTTTCAGTGCGATAGCAGCCGGTTGAAACCGCTGGCCGGCAAGCGGGCGCTCGACGTGGGTTGCGGCGCCGGCCTGCTCTGCGAACCGCTGGCCCGGCTCGGCGCGCGTGTCACCGGGCTTGATGCGGCCCCCGAAAATATCGCGGCGGCGCTCGCCCATGCGGCGCCGCAGGGCCTGGATATCGATTATCGGAGCGAAGCGATCGAGGATTTTTCCGGCCGCGGCTTCGATCTGGTGACCTCGCTCGAGGTGATCGAACATGTCGATGACCCGCAGGCCTTCGTCGCCGGACTGGCGCGCGCCATGGCCGATGACGGCCTGATGATCCTCTCCACCCCGAATCGCACCGCCCTGTCGAAGCTGATGCTGGTCGAGCTGGCCGAACGGACCGGCCGAATCCCGCGCGGCACCCATCATCACGAGCAATTCATCACGCCGGAAGAGCTGGAACAGATGCTGGGCGAGGCAGGGCTGCGGGTAACCGACACCAGCGGCATCTCCTACAGCCCCGCCAGCGGCTTTTCGATCACCGACAATCTGGCGCTCAACTATCTGATGACGGTGGTCCGGGCCTGAGTCGCTAGAAGTCGACCTTCTCGTAATGCGCCGGCGGCGCGATCACTTCCATCCTTTCGGACAATAGCGGCCGGAACGACGGCCGCGACTTGAACATAGCGTACCAGGCCTTGGTCTGTTCGTGCCCGGCCCAGTCGATCGCGCCGAGATAGTCGGCCACCGAAATCTGCGCCGCCGCGGCAAGATCGGCGAGGCTCATCGTCGCTCCGGCGAGCCAGCTGCGATGGTCGATCAGATAGTCGACATAGTCGAGATGTTGGTTCGCCCGGCGCATCGCCTCGCGCAGGATTTTGGCGTCGGGCGGTTCACGCCGGACCAGCCTTTTGTGCATCCGTTCGTGCAGCATCGGCGCGGTGACATCGCCGAAAAACTGCTCGTCAAACCAGGCAACCAGCCTGCGGATCTCCGCCCGGTTGACTGCGGTGCCATTGATCATCGGAACCTTTTCAACGGTTTCCTCGATATATTCGCAGATCGCCACGCTGTCGACCAGACAGATTTCCGTCCCGGAATGTTTCATCACCGGCGTCCGGCCGGTCGGATTCATCGCCAGAAAATCATCGCGCTGATCCCAGGGTGATTCGCGGACGAGTTCATAGGCGACCGACTTCTCGCCCAAGAGCAAGCGGACTTTACGGGAGAACGGACATAGGGGGAACTGGTACAACTGCCACATGAGTCCCGCTTAATCCCGAATGGGCGCCGGGGAAAGGGACTTGATCGACCGTGTGACAGATATTGTGCCGGGCTGGCCGACACCTTCGGTCAGCCCGGCTGATAAATCGCCAGGCGATTGCCCGACGGATCGAGACATTCGAACCGCCGTCCGCCCGGAAAGGCGAAAATTTCCCTGACGATTTTGCCACCCGCCGCCCGGACCTGCGCCAGCGAGGCTTCCAGATCATCGCTCCGGAAGGTCGGCATCGGTGCAACCGGCTCCTGGCCAGCGGCCAGCCCGATATCCACCGGTCCGCCCTCGACCGCGGCATAGTCCGGTCCGTAGTCGGTGAAGGCAAAGCCGAAGGCCTGCTCGTAAAACGACTTGCTGGTAGGCAGGTCGCTGGCCTTCATTTCGAGATAATCGGGGGTGATCTTGGGCATGGCCTGGCTCCTTGTTCTGCACCGACTCGGGATGAGGCCAGCATAAGTTAGAACGGGATCAAAACAAGAACATTCTGCGCTGTCTACTCGGCCGCCTCGATCGCCTCTGTATCCGACAGCGGATGCGCAATCCGGCTGACCATCTCCTTCGGGCAGACCTGCCAGAAGCGGTCCCGCCACCGGTCCCAGTCGCGCAATATCGATTCGGACCATCTGCTGTCTGTGGTCTGCTGATGCCGCTCGATCAGGGCCAGCAGATGCGCTTCCCAGTAGGCGCTGTCTAGCCGTTGCCAGACGATGCTCTCGTCATTGGCCATTTTCCCGAAATCCCCTGCGCTGTCGAGAACAAAGGCCATGCCGCCGGTCATGCCGGCTCCGAAATTATTGCCGACCGGGCCGAGGATGACGGCATTGCCGCCGGTCATATATTCGCAGCCATTGGCGCCGCAGCCCTCGACCACCACGTCCGCGCCGCTGTTGCGCACCGCGAACCTTTCGCCCGCCTGGCCTGCCGCATAAAGCTGCCCGGCGGTCGCCCCGTAGAGCACGGTATTGCCGATGATCGTATTGTCCTGGCTGACCAGCGGCGAGCTCACCATCGGCCGCACCACGATCTTGCCGCCGCACAGGCCCTTGCCGACATAGTCATTGGCGTCGCCGAACACTTCCAGCGTGATCCCCTGGCACAGGAAGGCGCCGAGCGACTGCCCCGCCGAGCCGCGCAGGCGGATATGGACATGATCCTCGTTCAGCACGCTCATGCCATATTTGGCGGTGATTTCGGCCGAGAAACGGGTCCCGACGGCGCGGTGGGTGTTGCGCACCGTATAGGTCAGCTGCATCTTCTCCCGCCGCTCGAATACCGGTCGCGCATCGTCGATCATCTCGGCGTCGAGACTGTCCGGCACCTCGTTGCGCGGCGTGTCGAGATGGAAGCTGCGATCGCTGTCGCGCGCGTCGACTTTGGCGAGGATCGGGTTGAGATCGAGATCGTCGAGATGTTCGGCGCCGCGGCTGACCTGGCGCAGCAATTCGGTGCGGCCGATGATCTCGCCGAGCGAGCGGTAGCCAAGCCGCGCCAGTATCTCGCGCACTTCCTCGGCCATATAGGTCATCAGGTTGATCACCTTTTCCGGTGTCCCGGTAAATTTTTCGCGCAGCCGCTCGTCCTGGACGCAGACGCCGACCGGACAGGTGTTGCTGTGGCACTGGCGCACCATGATGCAGCCCATCGCGACCAGGCTGAGCGTGCCGATGCCGAATTCCTCGGCGCCCAATATGGCGGCGATGACGATGTCGCGGCCGGTCTTCAGGCCACCATCGGTGCGCAGCTTGACCCGGTGACGCAGACCGTTGAGGGTGAGCACCTGATTGGCTTCCGACAGACCCATTTCCCATGGTGTGCCGGCAAATTTGATCGAGGTCTGTGGCGATGCGCCGGTGCCGCCGGTATTGCCGGAGATCAGGATGACATCGGCATGGGCCTTGGCGACACCGGCGGCGATCGTGCCGATGCCGGCCGATGACACCAGCTTGACGCAGACCCGCGCGCGCGGATTGATCTGCTTGAGATCATAGATCAGCTGGGCCAGGTCCTCGATCGAGTAGATATCGTGATGCGGCGGCGGCGAGATCAAAGTCACGCCCGGCGTCGAATGGCGCAGTTTGGCGATGAACTCGGTAACCTTAAAGCCGGGCAGCTGGCCCCCTTCGCCGGGTTTGGCGCCCTGCGCCACCTTGATTTCGATCTCCTCGCAGGCACCGAGATATTCCGAGGTCACGCCAAAGCGGCCCGAGGCGACCTGCTTGATCGGGCTGGAGGCATTGTCGCCATTTTCGAACGGCGTGTAGCGGCGCTTTTCCTCGCCGCCCTCGCCGGACACCGATTTCGCGCCGATCCGGTTCATTGCGATCGCCAGCGTCTCGTGCGCCTCGGGGCTGAGCGCGCCCAGGCTCATGCCCGGCGTGTTGAACCGCTTGCGCACCTCGGTGATTGCCTCGACCTCGTCGATCGGCACCGGCACCGGCGCATAGTTGAACTCCATCAGATCGCGCAGATAGATCGGCTCCAGTTCGTGCACGGCCTGCGAGAATTGCAGATAGGAGGAGTAACTGTCATGCGCGACCGCGGTCTGCAGCAGGTGCATGAGATGGGCGCCATAGGCATGGGCCTCGCCGCCGTCGCGCTGCTTGTAGAATCCGCCGACCGGCAGGCGCACCACCGCCGGCTCAAAGGCCGCGGCATGTTTCTCCTGGGCGTTGATGAACAGGGAGGCATAGCCCTCGCCGGAGATCTTGGTCGGCATGCCGGGGAACAGGTCGTTGCACAGCGCCCGTGACAGGCCGACCGCTTCGAAATTATAGCCGCCGCGATAGCTGGAGATCACGGCAATGCCCATTTTTGACATGATCTTGAGCAGGCCGTCATCGACCGCCTTCTTGTGCCGTTCGAGACAGGCGTCGAGCGAGAGATCGCCGAACAGGCCGCGTGCGTGGCGATCGACGATCGCGGCTTCCGTCATATAGGCGTTGACCGTGGTCGCGCCGACGCCGATCAGCACGGCATAGCAATGGGTGTCGAGACATTCCGCTGCCCGGACATTGACCGAGGCATAGGAGCGCAGTCCCTTGCGGACGAGATGGGTGTGCACCGCCGCGGTCGCGATCACCATCGAGATCGCCATCCGATCCTCGTCGATATCCTCGTCGGTAAGGAAGATCTCGGTCTTGCCGGCACGGACCGCCTGTTCCGCCTCTGCCCGGATCCGGGCCAGCGAGTCGCGCAGTTCGATGGCGCCACCGCTGGTGCCCATGGTGCAGTCAATCTCGGCCACGGCATCGCCAAAGCCCAGCTTCAGCCGCTCCCAAAGGGCGCAGCTCAGCACCGGACTTTCCAGCACCATCACATCCTCATTCTGGCTGTCCTGTTCCAATATGTTGGCGAGATTGGAAAAGCGCGTGCGCAGGCTCATCACATGGCGCTCGCGCAGGCTGTCGATCGGCGGGTTGGTGACCTGAGAAAAATTCTGCCGGAAGAAATGGCTGACCTGGCGCGGCTTGGTGCTGATCACCGCGAGCGGGGTATCGTCGCCCATGGAGCCGACCGCTTCCTTGGCATCCTCGACCATCGGCGCGAGGATCATTTCCATATCCTCCAGCGTATGGCCGGCGGCGGTCTGCCGGCGGATCAGCTGCTCCTTTGAAAAGCCCATGCCGGACACTTCGGGCGCGGGCGGCAGGTCGTCGACGGTCAGGAATCCCTTGACCAGATCGGCATAGGGTTCCTCGGCGGCGATCCGGTCCTTCAGTTCGCGGTCCTTGAACAGGACCCCGGCATCCAGGTCGACGGCGATCATCTGTCCGGGGCCGAGCCGGCCCTTCTCGACAATCTGGCTTTCCGGGACGACAACCAGGCCGGATTCGCTGCCGATGATCAGCAGGTTGTCGGCGGTGACGGAATAGCGCAACGGCCGCAGCGCGTTGCGGTCGACCCCCGCGACGGCCCAGTGGCCGTCGGTCATCGCCAGCGCCGCCGGCCCGTCCCACGGTTCCATCACGCTGGCCATATATTCGTACATCGCCTGGTGCGCCGGATCTATCTCCGGATCATTCTGCCAGGCCTGCGGCACCAGCATGATCTTGGCGGTCGGCGCATCGCGGCCGGACCGGCAGATGGTCTCGAACACCGCGTCGAGCGCCGCCGTGTCCGACGAGCCCGCCGGGATCACCGGCTTGATATTCTCGCTATGGTCGCCGAAGGCGAGGCTGGCCATCTTGATCTCGTGGCTCTTCATCCAGTTCTTGTTGCCGCGAATCGTGTTGATTTCGCCATTATGGGCCAGACAGCGGAACGGCTGCGCCAGCCACCATTGCGGAAAGGTGTTGGTCGAATAGCGCTGGTGGAAGATCGCCACCCGGCTCTCGAAGCGGTCGTCCAGCAGGTCGGGATAGAAGACCGACAGCGATTCGGCGAGGAACAGGCCCTTGTAGATGATCGAGCGGCAGGACAGGCTGCAGATGTAGAAATCCTGGATCTGCGCCGCGATCACCTTCTTCTCGATCCGGCGGCGGATCAGATAGAGATTCTTCTCGAACTCGCGCGCGTCCTGCTTGTCCGGCATCGGTCCGGCGATCATGATCTGCTCGATCTCGGGCCGGGTATTCTGGGCCTTCTGGCCGATCACCGAAACATTCACCGGTACCTGGCGCCAGCCGTAGATGGTATAGCCGGCTTCGATGATCTCCGCCTCGACGATGGTGCGGCAGGATTCCTGCGCATTGAGATCGGTCCGGGGCAGGAAGATCATGCCCACGGCCAGCCGGTTGGGACGGACCCTGTGGCCGCTGTCGGCAATCGCGTCGTCGAAGAAGCGCTCGGGCAGGTCGACATGGATGCCAGCGCCGTCGCCGGTCTTGCCATCGGCATCGACCGCGCCCCGGTGCCAGACCGCCTTCAGCGCATCGATGGCAGAAGAGACCACCCGGCGCGACGCCTTGCCGTCGGTCGCCGCGACCAGCCCGACACCGCAGGCATCGGTCTCAAATTCCGGCCGGTACATGCCTTCGCGGGCAAGCCGTTCGTGCTCGGGGGTGGGATATGGGTGGGTCATTCGCTCAGGTCCAGGCCGGTAAATTCTTCGATGGTCTTGATCGTCACATTCTCGATTTCGGCGTCTGGATCCGCCTCTTGCTCATTGGTCCATGCGGTCTCTATCGCCATCGACCGGGGTTTCAGCGATTCGAACTTGGCAAAGGCCGGCGTTCTGGAAAACTGCATCAGGACCGCCTGATCCTCCAGTTCCATTGCCGAAGCGGACCGGGCGGCGCTATTCTGCCGGATGGTGTCCAGGTCGTCGCTGCTGACCTGCGATTCCGTATCGTTGATGGCCTTGTCGATGATTTTTGACAGGTCCATGTTCGATTCCATGGACGCGTTGAAACGGGAAAAGGCAGGGCTGGCGAACCATTCCGTCGCCACGGCAATTTCATTGGCGGTCATTTCTGCCGCATAGAGAGTCGCAAGGCGCTCGATCAGGGCCGGCGTGTTTTGTTCCGTTTGCCGGACAGCAATCGGCAAGACCGCATCGACAATGGCCAGCGTCAGTCCGGGATATTGCATCTCCAGCTCCTGGAAACTGCCGTCCTGCGCAAAGCCTTGCAAAAGCTGCTGGTGCATGACTTTCTGGACCGCGGGGCTTAGCGCAACGCCGCCCACCGACAGGCTGGCCATCTGATAGGCAGCCTTGAAATGGTCCGATTGAGCGGACGCTTCCGGTGTTGCCGGCTGGGCCAGGGCCATTTGTGCCGGCACGACAGGCAGCGCCAACAGGGCGATGCCCGACAAGGTTCTAAAAATGTTCATGCCGCAACCCTTTCCGATTCTTTCTTTGTCCGCAGAAAGCGGTGCATATGTTCGGTTACATCGCGCCCGTCGCGTATCCCCCAGACGACCAGGCTGGCGCCGCGGACAATGTCGCCGGCGGCGAACACGCCTTCCAGATTGGTCATCATCGACTTGTGGTCGACGCGCAGCGTGCCCCAGCGGGTGACCGCGAGATCGGGGCAGCCGAACAGGCCGGGCAGATCTTCCGCATCAAAGCCCAGTGCCTTGATCACCAGATCCGCCTGAACCGTAAAATCGCTGTCGGGTTCCGCTTCCGGCGACCGGCGACCGCTTGCGTCGGGCGCGCCCAGCCGCATCCGGGTCGCCTTGACCGCGGTCACATGGTCGGTACCCTCGACCGCCTTTGGCGCGGACAGCCAGACAAATTCGACGCCTTCCTCCTCGGCATTGCGCACTTCATTCTGCGAACCCGGCATATTGGCGCGGTCGCGGCGATAGAGGCATTTGACCGACTTTGCGCCCTGGCGGATCGAGGTCCGCACGCAATCCATCGCGGTGTCGCCACCGCCGATGACAACGACATTCTTGCCCTTGGCGTTGAATCGACCATTGTCGAAATCGGGAACATCGTCGCCAAAGCTCTTGCGGTTCGACGCGATCAGGAAATCGAGCGCTTCCTCCACCCCCGGTGCGCCGACGCCCGGCATCTGGATGGCCCGCGCCTGGTAGACGCCGGTCGCGACCAGGATCGTGTCATGCCGGTCGCGCAACTCGTCGAGCGTCGCGTCGCGGCCGACCTCGAAATTCTCGTGGATATGGATGCCGCCATCCTTCAGCCGCTGGACCCGCCGCATGATGACATGCTTTTCCAGCTTGAAGCCGGGAATGCCATAGGTCAGCAGCCCGCCGGCGCGGTCGTGCCGGTCGTAGACATGCACCTCGTAGCCGGCGACGCGCAGATATTCGGCGGCGGTCAGGCCGGCTGGCCCGGCACCGATGATGCCGACCGACTGGCCCTGGGGCCGGCCCGGCTGCAACGGCTCGACCCAGCCCTCTTCCCAAGCGGTATCGGTGATATATTTTTCGACCGCGCCAATGGTGACCGCGCCATGGCCGGAAAATTCGATCACGCAATTGCCCTCGCACAGCCGGTCCTGGGGGCAGATGCGGCCACAGATTTCCGGCATGGTCGAGGTCAGATTGGACATTTCATAAGCTTCGCGCAGCCGCCCTTCGGCGGTCAGCCGCAGCCAGTCGGGAATATGATTGTGCAGCGGGCAATGGACCGAACAATAAGGCACGCCGCATTGCGAGCAACGCGCGGATTGCTCGGCGGCCTGGTCCGGCGCATATTTGTCGGCAATCTCCCGGAAATCTTCCGCGCGCAGGCCGGGCGCGCGCTTTTCGGGATAGGCCTGGCCCTCCTCGACAAATTTCAGCATATCCAGTTTCTGCGGGCCTTTTGCCATGCCAGATGCTCGTTTCCAGTGTTTTTGATGTCGACGGGCCCGTTCGTGCCGGGCGCTGGAGCAGAAATAACCAGAAACAGGCCGGGAGTCACGCATAAATTCCGATAAAGGACAGCCATACTGTCGTTATATGCCGAAACTTGTGCAGAAAAAGGCGGAGTCTGAGGGGCTTCAGAAAAACATGGACCGCATCGGACCCATATTTTCCGCAGGACAACGGCTATCCGAAACGCTATTGCGCGGCAAACCAACAGACGGACAGTTCATGACCTTCATCCAAATGCTGCTCCTCGCGATCGTGCAGGGCGTTACCGAATTTCTTCCCATATCCTCTTCCGGCCATCTGATCCTGCTACCGGTCTTCACCGGCTATGCCGACCAGGGGCCGATGATCGACATTGCCGTGCATGTCGGATCCTTGCTCGCGATCATCACCTATTTCTTCAAGGATGTCTGGTCGCTCGGCCGGGGCGGCCTCGCCACGATCGGGATCGGCCAGGCGGCGGCCGAGCGGCGATTGTTCTGGTGGATCATCATCGGCACGATTCCTGCCGTCATCTTTGGTCTGTTCCTGAAGACCGGCGGCTATCTCGAAGGCTTCCGCAGCACCACCCTGGTGGCGATCAATCTCATCATCTATGGCATCCTGCTGGGCATAGCCGATCGGTTCGGACGGCAGGTCAAATCCTTCGAGGACCTGAGCCTGAAGGACGGGCTCATCGTCGGGCTCGCCCAGGCGCTGGCGCTGATTCCCGGCACCAGCCGATCCGGCGTCACGATGACCGCCGCCCGCTTCCTCGGCTACAGCCGGGTAGAGGCGGCGCGCTTCTCGTTCCTGCTGTCGATTCCCGCGGTGGCCGGCGCCGGCGTGCTGATCATTCCCGATCTGATGGGGGCGAGCAGCGATCTGCTGACGGAAGCGCTGATCACCGGTGCGATGACCTTCCTCGCCGCGCTGGCGACGATGGCATTTCTGATGCAGTTTCTGCGCAAGGCGTCGATGATGGTCTTTGTCGTCTACCGGATCGCGATGGGTGTGGCCCTGTTGGCCTTTTTCTAGTCGCGTCTTTTTTCGCGGATATTATCCTGCCTTGGCACCGGCCCCGAACCGGCCGTGCGCTGTATATTTTTCCATCCAGCCGGCCGCGACCGCAGCGAGCGGCGTCGGCGCCACGCCAAAGCTGTCGAGCCCCTTGGCTCCGGGCGCAACGATATTGTCACTCTGAAGCATCCTGTACTGGTCCGTGGTGATCGGTGCACCGGGGAAGGGACCGAGCAGGCTTGCCATCAGCTTGGCGGCGAAATCGGGAACCTCGACAAAAGTGCGCTCGCGTCCGGTCAGCGCGGCTATCCGCCGGTTGAGATCGCCCATGCTGATTATTTCCGGGCCGCCCAGTTCGAACGTCTGTCCGGCGTACAGCTCGGGATGGCTGAGAGCCTCGGCGGCGACATCGGCGACATCCCCGACAAATATCGGCTGGAACCGGGTGGCGCTGCCGATCACCGGCACCACCGGCAGTATCGAGATCATCGCGGCGAAACGGTTGATAAACTGGTCTTCGCGGCCAAAGATGATCGACGGCCTCAGAATGATCGCAGCCGGAAAGGCCTGCAGCACCGCCTGCTCCCCTTCGGCCTTGCTCCGGCCATAGGCCGAGGGCGATTCGCTGTCGGCACCGATCGCCGACAGATGCAGCAGCGAGCGGCAACCCGCTGCAGCGGCCGCTTCGGCGACATGGCGCGCGCCGTCCACATGCACCCGGGTAAAATCGCCCTTCAGCACACCCACCAGATTGACCACCGCATCGCAGCCGTGAACCGCGCGGACGACGCTGTCCTTCCTGGTGACATCGGCGCTGACAAATTGCGTCTGGCCGAGATTGCCGAGCGGCTTGATATGCATGGCATTCTTGATATTGCGCTCGGCAATGCGCAGGCGCGCGCCGCGCTCCAGCAAGGCCTGGGCCATATAGCGACCGACAAAGCCACCGCCGCCAAATATGCAAATCAGTCGTCCGTCGAGATCCATCTTCTTCTTCCACCCGTGCCTTGGTTTCCGCTTTGCCTCTGCCCCAGCGCGGCGGGCGAAGCAACAGTGGATTCCGCCGTCAGCAAAGCATTTTTGCGGGCATGGCGCAACGCCCGGGCATTGTCCTGGCGCAAGCCGCCAAGGATGCTGTCGCTTTGTCGATATGAATCATTGACAGCGAAGCCACCTACCGGCTAATCGCCCGCCTCTGGCAGGTGGTATCAACCCGATTACCGCTCGTCCGGGCCCAGATGGCGGAATTGGTAGACGCGCTAGCTTCAGGTGCTAGTATTCGCAAGGATGTGGAGGTTCGAGTCCTCTTCTGGGCACCATTTCATAATTACTACGAGGATTCCGCAAGCGCTTGATGCTGCCGTTCAGCGAGCCCGCCCAGCCGGTTCGTTGCCGAGTTGCTGAAGGAAAGCGATCGTCTCTTCCTCGCTGACCACATCGGCATATTTCGCGTTCATGTCGAAAAGATTGGCCTGGTGCGGTGCCTCGTGCCGGTCGCCGCAGGCATCGGCGATGACCGCCGTGCGGAACCCGTGCGACATCGCATCGACGCAGCTGGCACGGATGCAGCCGCTGGTGGTCAGGCCGGTCAGAAGCACGCTGTCGATGCCCAATGCGGTAAGGGTGGAGGCCAGGGAGGTACCGAAAAACGCGCTGGGATATTGCTTGGTAATCACCAGTTCCTCTGCCCGTGGTTCCAGTCCGTCGGCAAAGGCAGCCATCGGACTGCCCTCGATAAAATGGCGCAGCGGCGCCGCCTTTTCGAAGAAGCGACCGCCGTCAATGGCGCTCGGGTGATAGGAAACGTTGGTCAGGATCACCGGTATGCTGGCCGATCGCGCCGCCTCGCGCACGCGCAACGCCGAGGACAGGGCATCTTCCACATCGGCATAGAGCTCGCAAGCGGGATCGAAATAGCCCTGGCAGAAGTCGATCAATATCAAGGCCGGCCGATGGCCAAATCCGACCTTGTGATCATAGGCACGGCGATAATTTTCGAGCAGATCATCATCACTCATCGCGCTATTTTCCTTCGCCGCATTTCATTTCCGGCAGAATGGCTAGAAGGACCGGACTTCGCAAGCCATTGATGGAGAAATCTGGTCCGGGGCACGGAACGACCGGTTAGCCGCTTTTTGTCGCAGTGATCACGCAATAGCGCAAGATCGAGCGGCGATGGGCCCATTCCAGAAACCACCCGGTTAACCGATATTTGAGCCATCCGGACGGCCGCGGTTTCTGGCCAACGCCAGCCGAGATATTGTCCAGCCGCAGGGTCCGCATGAACCGGGCCAAGCCTGGCATGACATGCTCGCTGATATCGGTCATCCGTATATTGTCGAAGCCGGTCTCCTGCAATTCGAGCTGGTAGCGATTCCGATGCACGATATTGGCCTCGTCGATATGCGAGAATTTCAGCATCCAGAGCAGCAGGCGATGGCTGAGGAAATCCGTGTCATGCGGATCGGCCAGAAGGAAGTCGGTCAGTGCCAGCTGGCCCGCCGGAGCGAGATGCCGTTGCGCCAGCGCGAAAAATTCCAACCGACTGGGGAAATGATAGGCGCAATCCAGCGCGACGACATGGTCCGGTCTTGCCCGACCCAGTGCCGCGCTCCAGGCTTCGGGGTCACCGATATCGCCCTGCACGAGCGCAGCAGCGACGTCCGGATAGCCTGCTTCGACCAGCTTGTCCCTGGCATGGGCGGTCTGGCTTCGGGACAGATTGACACCGAAGATCCGCTTGACGTGAAAATGTTCGAGCCAGAGCAGCAGCTGGTCGCCGCATCCGAAGCCGGCATCGAAAACCACCGAATGACTGTCTAGACCTGCCGTTTTCCCCAGCAGCAACGCCAGGGCGCGACAGGCCGCCGAATAATCTTCGGCTGTCTGCCAATATCCCAGATTGCCCCAGGACTGGCCGTCACGGTTGAGTGCCAGTTCTCCCAGATCGTGGAATTCAGCCATCGCTCAGACTAGGGCAGCGGTGCCGGACTGCCAGGGTATGACCGCACCCAGCTGCTTGGCCAGCGTCACCGACGAATCCACCGCGGCTTCCAGCAAGGGGATTTTCTCCGCCATGTAGGAGCCGCAAAGCCAGAGCCGGTTGCCCGACTGGCTTTGGCTTTCCAGCAAGGCCCTGACCGCCTCGCGGCTGTCGCGGGTAACCGTCGGTCGGGTGAAATCGACCCTGGCCAGCTCGCGGTTGGGAGCGATCCGGCGCATCGGATTCCAGGTCTGGAACACGGTTTCCTGGCCGGAGAGGCGAGCAATCGCCTTGGTCAGGTCGACGGATACTTCGGGGCGACTGCCGTCCTGCGGCACATGATAGCTGACCGGCGAAAGACCCTTGGCAGGCGCGGGGAGGATATTATGATCGGTATGGACGCTCATGCTCGACCTTTCGAAAGGAATGCGCTGGAGCAGGGCCCGGCGCTCGTCAAATCCGGAAAGCATCGCCGCCGCCTGCTGCGCCTGGGCGGCAATGACTACCTGGTCGAAACATTGGTCTGCGCCCGCGCTGGTCACCACCCGAAGCTGCTGGCCGGCCGGTTCAATTGCGGCGATCGGACTGTTGGTGCGGAGCTCGACACCTTCCAGCATGCGCGGCACGATATCGTCCACCCCCTTGGCCGCGCTCATGATCCCGAGCTCGTGGATACCGCAGGTGAGATATTCCAGCATGATATCGGCCGGATAGTCACGCACCGCCTGATAGTCGCAGGTACAGGTCACCGACAGCATCGGCAGGAGGATATTGTCGGTGAAAGCCTGGCCGGTTTCCGCTTGCTGCAGATATTCGCCGAACGACAGATCGGCCAGCCCGGCCCGGCCGACATCCTGCTTCGCCCGGGCGAAGAATCGCCGGCCCTGCAGACCGATGGCCCATGCCGCAGGGCTCAGCCAGCTGCGTCCCTTCAGATAGGAGATTTGCGAGCTGCCCCAGCGGAAATTGCCATAATGCATCATCACCTGGCCGGTCTCGTCGGCAAATATGCCGCTATGGTCGCTGGTCAAGACCTCGACGCCGATATGCCTGTAGAGCGCGAACAGATTCTCATAATAGCCGCGGCAGAAGATGCGGAGCGGGATATCGATCCGGCGGGTGATGCCATTGCTGGCATAATCCACACTATGCGCGCCCATCCCGGCGCGCGCCTGGCTTTCAAAGACGGTAACCCGATATCTGTCCCTCAGCAGATAGGCGGCGGAGAGACCGGCAATACCCGTGCCGATCACGGCAAGACCGGGTTTGTGCCGCTGGCTCTCCCCCACGTCCATCAGGCGTAATAGGCCACGCTCTGCATCGCGGTGGCCATCAGTTCGCGGCGGCTGTTCCAGACACTCATATACTGGCTGCTGGCACCGTGATCGGCATGATGAGTATGTGAGTCGATCAGCCACCAGCCGTCCTCTGTTGACAGACTTTCGGCGATGATATTGACCTGCCAGTTCATCGAGCTGACCATGGCGTTCTTGTCCAGCAATCCCATCACCGAAGGCGGCAGGCTGTCGCACATGCAGAGGATCTCCGCGACCGGGTCGAGGCCGGCGCGCTGTTTCAGCCGGATCCACCGGGTCAGGCGATTGGTCTTGGTGCTGGTGTCGATCCGTTTGCCGACATATTCCATGTTCGAGGTGAAAAACTGTGGCGGGCCGGTGTGCAGATCGGCTTCGCCTGGAAGCTCGGGAAAGGCGGGTTCGTCAATGTCCGATATTTTCACCTCGGTCGCGCGGGGCGCGGCAAAAATGAAATTGCAGTGCAGGCCAAGACCCTTGTCGCCAAAAACCTCCGATTGCACGAAGGCGGTGCTCTTGCCCCGGCGCAGCATCGCGGTTTCCGCCGTCAAGGTTCCGAACAGGGGGCCGGTGAACGCAATTTGTGCCGACCGCAGGGGCGGCAGGTCGGTTTCGATATGGCTTGCCGCATGATAGGCCAGCGCGCCGGACAGGCCACCGAATGCGGTACGCCCCTGGGTCCAGCTTTGCGGCAAGTCAACGGGATGGTCCGGTCCACCGGGCCCGCATTGATCGAGCAGTTCGGAAAGGGCGACGGGCTGAGTATGTTTATCGGTCATCCTCTCCGCTTATCGGGCTAGTCGGCTGAAATCTACTGGTAAGTTCGCGGTCGACATTTACAAAAGCAGGTATCTGCATTATAGCCTTGTTGTTTTTCAATCTCTTGATGGAAGATATTGCGATGAGCTACACGAACACCCTGACTCGTGCTGATCTTGCCGATACCATGAACCGGCAGGTGGGACTTTCCCGGGCCGATAGCGCGGTCATGGTGGAATCGATTCTGGATCATATGATCGAGGCTCTGGTCGATGGCGAAAATGTCAAGATTTCGGGATTCGGGACGTTCGTGCTACGCGACAAGGGAGAACGCACGGGGCGCAATCCCAAGACCGGAATTGAAGTGCCGATCGCACCGCGACGGGTATTGACCTTCCGTGCCAGCCAAACGATGCGTGACAGGATCATTGCCGCCGGATAATGGTCCCGGCGAACCGGGGGAGTAGAGTATGATCAAGGAACAAGGCGCCTTCCGGACCATCGGTGAGCTGTCCAAGGAACTGAGCATCAAACCCCATATATTGCGCTACTGGGAAGACCAGTTTGCCATGCTGGCGCCGCTCAAGCGGGCAGGGGCGCGGCGTCATTATCGCCCCGAAGATGTCGAGACGGTCAAGCTGATCAACAAGCTGCTCAACGAAGAAGGCTATACCATCAAGGGCGCGCGCAAGTTTCTGGCGTCGCGGAGCAAGCGGCCGACCATGGTCGAAGACGCGCCACAATCGTTCCCGGAAGCCCTGTCTCTGGCAGACGATAGCGTTGAGGACAACGGGCGGATACTGGCGGAACTCAAATCGATCCGCGACCGGCTTTCCCAGGCGCTCAATCAGGCCTAGATGGGTAGGCAGTGAACATGGGTTGCGCCTCGCGACAGGTGTTCAATCATCACCGCCCTCGATATTGCGCTCAGCGAACCATTTTCGCAATATGGCGGCCTGGCAGCCGGTATAGCCGTTGGTGCCCACGGGCGAACAACTGTTCGGACGCCCGAGCCGCGCCTGATCCTCGTGATTCTGGAACTGCGCGGCCCAGGACGTGGCATGAAGCGCTTCCTCTTCTTTCTCCCTGTCCCGAACAGCCTTGGGTATCCGGTATCGTTCCCCTTCGGGCTGGCGCGCGCATACCACGATCTCGCCTTCCGTCGATTCCGGGCAATCGTCTTCGCCATAGGTCACCAATATCGACCAACGTTCGGGTTCGCTAGCGGCGTACTCGGCCTCACCGGCGTTTGCCGGCGATAGCATCAAAAATGCCGAAGTGGCCAACAGGGTGAAGAAAGCGCGGGCCGAAAAGGGGTCGATAGCAATGGTCCTCGATCCAGGGACGGGAACAGGTTCGGATTCGGTCCGTACCAATTGACACATTTCCATCGCCTGAACCCGCGACCAGACAGCGACGGGATTCAGATCACTGGATCATTGACCCATGGTCGTTATTTGGGAACAGCACTCTTCTGGAAAAGGATTTTGTGCAGGCACTAGTCGTAATCCGGCCCCAGTTCCGGATCGAGGTCCCGCGGCCGGGTGAAGCGGTCGAGTTTAGCGCATTTTTCGCCGATATCTGCCCAGCTATCGATAGCAAGCGTCATCTCGGCAAGCGCGGCGGTCGGATATTTGGTTTCAACCTCATCGCGGGCCGGCGAGGTCCCATCATCCGGCACGAGATCGAAAACCAGGTCTTCGAGACCAGGGTTATGGCCAACCAAGAGTATATGCTCGGCATCGGCATTGGCGCCGCGCAAAACGTCGAGCAGGGTCGCCGAGGAGGCGAGGTAGATTTTGCGGTCCCATGTCGGTTCCATCGCCCTGCCCCGGGCTTCCTCGACATTTTCGAGCGTCTCGATCACCCGCACGGCGGGGGAGGCGAGAATCTGATCGAAGGTGAGCCCCTTGCTCCGGATGAAGCGGCCCATCACCGCCGCCGCGCGCTCGCCCTTCTTGTTGAGAGGGCGATCAAAATCGCGGTCGACGGGATCATTCCAGCTGGATTTCGCGTGGCGCAGAAGGGTGAGTTTTTTCATTGCGGATTGTCATGCATCAAACTTGTTTCAGTTGAAAGACCGGATTGCCGCATTTCGCCTTTGGCCTTTCGGATCTCGGCCAGCGCCTGCTCGAGCGGCATCCGTTCGACCGGTGTCCCGTCGGGAAAGGCGGTGAGCAGGCGTGAAGGAAAGGCCGATGAGAGGATGACGAAATGGCCATGGTCATCGGCGCGGCGGATGATCCGGCCGAATGCCTGCGCCAGTCGCGCCCGGATGATCCGGTCGTCATAGGCGCTGCCCCCGCCCGCCAGCCGCCGGGCGCGGTGGAGAATATTGGGGCGCGGCCAGGGTACCGACTCCATGATCACCAGCCGCAGGCTCTGGCCGGGAACATCGACGCCATCGCGGAGCGCATCGGTGCCGAGCAGGCTTGCCTTGGGATCATCGCGGAAAATATCGACCAGGGTGCCGGTATCGATCGGATCGACATGCTGGGCATAGATGGGCAGCCCGCTTTGCGCCATCCGGTCGGCGATCCGGGCATAGACGGTGCGCAGGCGGCGGATGGCGGTAAACAGGCCGAGTGTGCCGCCGCCGGAAGCTTCGATCAATTGCGCGTAGGCGCCTGCCAGTCCCGCCATATCGCCGCGCTTTACATCGGTGACGATGATGACCTTGGCCTGGTTGGGATAGTCGAACGGACTGGCGACCTCGAATTCCTGCGGTGCATGATCGAGATGCACGGCGCCGCTCAATGCCCGTGCGGTTTCCCAGCCGCCGCCACCCTTCAGGGTCGCAGATGTGACCAGAATCCCGTGTGCAGGCTTGGTCACAACCTCGGTGACCGGAATGGTCGGGTCGAGCCAGTGGCGGCAGATGCCGATATCATATTCGCGGCCCTCGACGCGGTCGATCATCAGCCAGTCGACAAAATCGGGATCGGCTGGTCCGCCGATGCGCGACAGCAGCGAAAGCCATCCAGACAAGGTTTCGCAGCGCCAACTCAGGCTGGACAGCGCTCCTTCCATTCGCGCGCGGGCGGGTGCGTCCATCCAGTCCGGGCCTTCCTCGATCAGATGCTCGATCCGCTGCCCCAGACGAACCAGCGGCCGGAGCAGGGCATCCATGGCTTCGGCCGCGGTGGCGACCGCATCGATCATCGGGCCTTCGACGTCGGACAGCTCGGTTTCCAGGCCATAGCCGGCGTCGGCGCTCTGGCTTTCGTCGCGGGCGAAGACCATGGCGCGCACTTCGTGGAGCAGAGCTTCGATCGGGCCAAAAGGCTCGCCTTCGTTCAGCCGCTGGAGCCAGCCGTCGCCCGGCATGGCCTCGGCGGCGTGGCGCGCGCTTTCTATCGCCCGGCCGCCTTCCTCGTCATAGGAGGCAATATCGGCGAGGCGTGCGGCAAGACCCCGTCTCCGGCCGCGATTCCGGGTCTCCGGTCCGATTACCCAGCGGCGGATCTCGATCGCTTCCTGTCCGGAAAGTCGTGCTGCAAACATTGAATCGGCGGCATCGAACAGATGATGGCCTTCGTCGAAAATCAGCCGGGTGGGACGGTTCTGCTGCTCGCGGCCCCGCGCCGCGTTGACCATCACCAGCGCATGGTTGGCGATCACGATATCGGCCTGCTGGCTCGCCCGGGCGGCTTTCTCGATGAAGCATTTGCGATAATGCGGGCAGCCGGCATAGACGCACTCGCCGCGGCGATCGGTCAGCGCGGTGGCGCCATTGCGCCGGAACAGGGTGGTCAGCCAGCCGGGCAGATCGCCGCCGATCATGTCGCCGTCCTTGCTATAGGCCGCCCAGCGCGCCACCAGATGGGCAAGGATCGCCGCCCGGCCGGTAAACCCGCCCTGCAGGGCGTCTTCCAGATTGAGCAGGCAGAGATAATTTTCCCGGCCCTTGCGCACCACCACTTTCTTGCGGAAGGTCGCCTCGTCCGGATAGATGCGCCGGGTTTCGCGGTCGAGCTGGCGCTGCAACGCCTTGGTGAAGGTCGAAATCCACACCGCGCCGCCCGCCTGGCTGGACCAGAGCGAGGCAGGGGCCAGATAGCCCAGCGTCTTGCCGATTCCCGTACCCGCTTCCGCGAGCAGCATGTTGGGCTCTCCCTTGATCCGGCGCGGATTGAATATCCCGGTAACCGCAGCAGCATAACTTTTTTGGCCCTTGCGATCCTCGGCCCCCGCGCCGGTCAGCGCATCGAGTCTGGCGAGCGTTACCTGCTCGTCCATGGCAATCGACCGGGGGGGTGATCGGGGCGGCTCTTCTTCCCATTCCGCCAGCTTCGAAAACAGCCAGCGTTCGGGCGCGACCGGTTTTTCCAGCCGCCGGCCGACTTCCGCTGCCCAGGGCCAGCGCAGCCGATAGAGGGCCTGGGCGCTGCTCCATGCTCCTTCGCGTTCCTGCCAGAAAGGTGCTTCCAGGCCCTCCAATAGGAGGCTTGCCGCTTGCCGGTAGAGGCCGGCGATATCGGCCTCCTGATCCGGCGGCGTCAGGCCAAGCGTCTTGGCCAGGCCAGCGGGCGTGGGAACGATGAACTGGGCCGGATGGATGAAGGCAAACAGCTCCAGCAGATCGAGGCCGGACAGATCGGGATAGCCGAGCCGCTGGCCCAGCAGCGGCGCATTGAGCAGGATATGCGGCGTTTCCGCGACACGGCCTATGGCCTCGCCCTTGCCGATAGCGCGGGTTTCGCCCTCACTCGAGCAAATCCAGATGCCGCTATGGCTGGCGTGAAGCGCAGGATAGGGAAGGGGGCTGATGGTCAAGATCGATGCGGTTCTGTCAGGGCGCGAGCGGACCCACCAGCGCGACGCCGGCGATGAAGCGATGGGCCCCGAACAGGATCGCATATAACACCAGCGCGATGACCAGGCTGATCACCTCCCGGCCCGGCGTCGCCACTTCTGCCGGCTTTACCCAGGCACCCTCGTTGCGCGACACCGTGAAGATCGAAATCAGCGCCCACAGACCCAGTCCGCCAAACAGTATCAGAGACCTGTTGTCGCCATTGGCGAGGAGATGGCCGATCGCCCAGATCAGGACGCCGGTCAGCATGGGATGCCGGATCCACTGTTTGACCCGCGATTTGCCTTGTGCAACGCCGATCAGGTAGATTGCAATGATCATCAGCAACATATTGAGATGGCGGCCCCAGCCGGGCGGATCATAGACAAATTCCGGCGAAGTCGTGCGCCAGCCGTAGATCATCAGCCCGACCGATGCGAGCAGCAGCAATGCGGCGAGTCCCTTGTGCGGACCCTCGCCAATCGCGCCCTGGATCGACGCCCGCAGACCGGGTGTGACCGATTTCATGAGATGAACGATGCTCCACAGCAGCACGCCTGCAATCAATAATGTCATAACCAATCTCCCGATTTTGTCCTGTTCTAACTTGCTATACAGGCTTAGGCCACTATTTGCGCAGCATAGGCAGAAAAACAGGACAAATTCGTGACCGACTATCGTGAAGCAGCAGAGAAATCCAAGGCGTGGCCGTTCGAGGAAGCCCGCAAGCTGCTCAAACGCTATCGCGGCGAGCGCGGTGAACCGGCTTCGAAACCCGGCGGCGAACCGATGCTGTTCGAAACCGGCTATGGTCCCTCGGGCCTGCCGCATATCGGCACGTTCAACGAAGTGCTGCGCACGACCATGGTGCGCCATGCCTATGAAACGCTGACCGGCAATCCGACGCGGCTGATCGCGTTCAGCGATGACATGGACGGCTTTCGCAAGGTGCCGACCAATGTTCCCAATCAGGAGATGCTGGCCGAGCATCTGCACAAGCCATTGACGCAAGTGCCCGATCCGTTCGGGAAGTTCGAGAGTTTTGCCGCGCACAACAACGCGATGCTGCGGGAGTTTCTTGATCAATTCGGTTTTGACTATGAATTCGTGTCCTCGACCGAGCAATATCGGAGCGGCGCCTTTGACGAGACGCTGAAGCTGGTGCTGGCGCGCAACCAGCAGATACTGGACATCATGCTGCCGACGCTCGGCAAGGAACGGCAGGCGACCTATTCGCCGATCCTGCCGATCAGCCCGAAGACCGGCCATGTCCTGCAGGTGCCGGTGGAAATTGTCGATGCCGAGGCCGGGATCGTCCGGTTCCAGGACCAGGGCGAGACGATCGAGCACAATATCCTGTCCGGCGGCGCCAAGCTGCAGTGGAAGGTCGACTGGGCGATGCGCTGGACCGCGCTCGGCGTCGACTATGAGATGTACGGCAAGGACCTGACCGACAGCGGCGTGCAGTCGGGCAAGATCGCCAAGATACTGGGCGCGCGCAAGCCGGAAGGCCTGATCTACGAGATGTTTCTCGACGAGAAGGGCGAGAAGATATCCAAGTCCAAGGGCAATGGCCTCAGCCTTGACGAGTGGCTGCGCTACGGCTCGGAGAACAGCCTGGCCTTCTATATCTTCCGCGAACCCAAGTCGGCGAAGCAGCTGCATCTGGGCGTGATCCCGCGAGCGGTGGACGAATATTTCCAGTTCCGCGCCAACTGGCACGAGCAGGATGCCGAGAAGCGGCTCGGCAATCCGGTGCACCATGTCCACAATGGCAATGTGCCGACCGACACGATCCCGGTAAGCTTCGGCCTGCTGCTCAATCTTGTGGGCGTGATGGGCGATGCAGACCGGGAGCAGATCTGGGGCTATTTGCGCCAATATGCGCCGGATGCGACGCCGGAACGCTATCCCGATCTCGACGAGCTGATCGGCAATGCGATGGCCTATCACAAGGACTTCATTGCCCCGACGCTGCAGCGCCGCAAGCCGGAGGGCGTCGAAGTGGCGGCGCTGGAGCGGCTGGACCAGGAACTGAGCGCCTTGCCCGACGATGCGGCGGCCGAGGATATCCAGACGATCGTCTACACGATTGGCAAGGAAGGCGGCTTCGACACTTTGCGCGACTGGTTCAGGGCCCTCTACGAGACCTTGCTCGGTTCCTCGCAGGGACCACGGATGGGCAGTTTCATCGCGCTCTATGGCATCAGCAACACCCGCAAGCTGATCGCAGACGCGCTGGCATGATCGACATTTTCACCACCGGCGGCACGATTGACAAGGTCTATTTCGACGCGCTCTCCGAATATCAGATCGGCGCGACCGGCCTGCCCAATATGCTGGCCGAGAACAACGTCTTCGTTTCACACCGGGTAACGCAGCTGATGCGCAAGGACAGTCTCGAGATGAGCGAGGCCGATCGGGCGGCGATCCATGATGCGGTCGCGGCAAGCGATGCCGACAAGATCCTGGTGACCCACGGCACCGACACGATGGTCGATACCGCGCGGGTGCTGTCCGACATTGCCGGCAAGACGATCGTGCTGACCGGCGCTATGCAGCCGGCCTCGCTGCGCAACAGCGACGCCGAGTTCAATGTCGGCTTTGCGCTGGCCGCGGTCCAGACGCTGCCGCCCGGCGTCTATATCGCGATGAACGGCGAAGTTTTTGATCCGGCGAAGGTCCACAAGGACCGGTCGGCGCACCGGTTCATCCACGATTAGCATGATGGCAACGGCAGATTAGCGGCGACGGGGAGGTCGAGATGATCAAGCGGACGGTCGAGCAACTGAGCGAGCAACTGCTGCACAAGCCGGTGGGCGCGCTTTCCCCCGAGGAACGGGGCGTGCTCGAGGCGATTGTGTCCCGCCAGATCATTGCCGATGATGCCGGAGAACTGGCCAAAGAGCAGGCGAGTTTTGGCGAGCGGCTTTCGGACAGGGTGGCCGCTGTCGGCGGATCCTGGGCCTTCATCATTGCCTTCGCGCTGGTCCTGTTCGGCTGGATGCTGCTGAATTCCGAGATATTGACCCGGTTCAACGCCGCCTTTGACCCCTATCCCTTCATCTTCCTCAACCTGATGCTATCGACGCTGGCCGCGATCCAGGCTCCGATCATCATGATGAGCCAGAACCGGGCGTCCAACAAGGACCGGATCGCCGCGGCGCATGACTATGAGGTCAATCTGCGGGCCGAGATTGACATCATCCGCCTGCACGAGAAGATCGACCTGCTGATGCTCGACAAGATCGCCAGGCTGGAAGCCGATCTCGGCGAGATCAAGGCTGCGCTTCGCCCGGTCTAGGCGGCAAGCGGGCGGGTGACCGTCCCCAAGACCTCGGCATAGCTGTTCGCAATCGTCATCCGCGGGCCATAGCCCTTGGCCAGCAGCAGGTCGTGCGCCTCGCGCAGATTGTAGCAGGGCACGCCCATGAACAGATGATGCTCGCTGTGATAATTGACCCAATAGGGCGCCAGCGTCATCCGCATCAGCATATCGGCCCTGGTCGTGCGGGCATGGCTGAACGGGTCATCGCCGCCGGTGGTGGTGCAGGCATGTTCGGCGATATTGCGGATTCGCAGGATCAGCTGGAAGGTGGTCGCCAGCGCCACGATCCAGATCAGGAACGGAATGATGCCCAGCGTTGCCAGGCTGACCAGCAGCACCACGAACTGGACCAGCAGGAAGCGCCCGACGGTCCGCGTCGTCCGCTTTGCCCCCTCGAGATCGGTGACTGGAGCGGCGACACCGGCCGCGCCATTGCGGTTGAGCGGTGTTCCGGCAGAGGTGTCGCGTTTGCCGTTCCCGTTCGTGCTGAGCTTGTCGCAGTACGCACGGCGCGCATCCTCGTCCTTCGACAGGCTCAGGACGAACGGAGTGAGCATGGCCTTGAGGCCCTGCCAGGCCACCGCGAACTGGTTGCCGCGCTGCTTGAGAAAGGTCTGGCCGGTGAGGTCGCGGATGACCTTGCGCTTCATGCTGGCGGGCGTGGTCGGGAAGGCGGCTGACAGGCCGAGATCGGGATCCTCGCTCTGCTGGGTGAAGCGGTGGTGGGTCAGGTGATAGGCACGGTAGCTGTGCAGGTCGCTGCCGGTCGCGGCGCCGGTCAGCCACTGGCCGACAAAATTGTTGATCTTGCGCTTCGGGTGGAGCAGGCCGTGGGCGGCCTCGTGCATCAGGATCGACAGGCCCAGCTGGCGACCGCCGACCAGCACCAGCGCGACCGGGGTCGCGACCAGCCCGGCCAGCCAGTGCCACTGCCATAGCAGGGCGGTGCCGCCGGTAACCAGCGCCACTATCAGCCAGCCGTGCAGCGCCAGCCACAGGCCGTGCCAGCGCGATACGCGGGTCAGCGCGGCCCATTCGTCGCGAGCGAAAATCTCGTTGGGTTTGGCAGCTTTTACAGCGGGCATGATGCGATCCTCTACTTCCCCCAATATAGCTGTTTTCTGCGGCTTTTACAAATATTGGCCATGCCGTAGCGTTAGCCATGATTGGCGGCATTCCGTTCGGGTGAGCTAAGCTCAAAGACGCTTCCAGAACGAAAGGTAGGGGGCGAGAAGCAATTGATCCTCCCCGCTTGCGGGGAGGGGGACCGCGCGGAGCGTGGTGGAGGGGGGTGCGTCTGAGCGCAGCGCCGAGGCCAGAGCCCCCTCCGTCAGCCGTTCCGGCTGCCACCTCCCCGCAAGCGGGGAGGATTTTGGATTGATCTGGTCTCTCTTCAGGCCAGTTCCTCCGCCAGCCGGAGCATGAATTGCGCGCCCCGGGCAAATTGCTCGACCGCCAGATATTCGTCCGGCTGATGCGCCTGCTCGATCGAGCCGGGACCACAGATCACGGTAGCGAAGCCGGCCTGCTGGAACTGTCCGGCCTCCGCGGCATAGGATACGACGCCGGCCGGGCTGTTGTCGCCGGTCAGGCGGCGGACAAAGGCCTCTGCGTCGGTCGCGCCGGCGGGTGCCATCGGCGGGGCGTTGGACAGCCGGGTGATGGTGACGCCGGCTGCCGGGAAAGCCTGTTTCATCTCGCCGTCGAGAGCGGCAATCTTCGCCTTGAACGGCGCCAGCACGGCTTCCGGGTCGACATCCGGCGGGCAGCGCAGGTCAAAGACAAATTGCGCGTGGCGGGCGAGAATATTCGCGGCGGTCCCGCCCTGCATGGTGCCGATGGTCAGGGTCGCGTGCGGCGGCACGAAGGGTGAATCCGGATCGGCATTTTCCCACAGGCTGCGGGCCAGCTCGGCAAGATCGTGCATCAGCTCCACCGCCATCATATTGGCGGACAGGCCGAGATGGGGCAGGCTGCTATGGGCTTCGTGGCCAAGCACTTCCACCGCATGGACGGTGATCCCCTTGTGGCCGGTGACCACCTTCATCATCGTCGGCTCGCCGATGATCGCCAGCGCCGGCTTCGGCAGCTTCGCTGCCATTTCCGCGATCATCGCCGGGGCGCCGAGACAGCCGACCTCCTCGTCGTAGCTGAACGCCAGATGGACCGGTTTTGCGCCATTCTTGAACAACGGCACCGCCGCGAGGGCCAGCGCGATAAAGCCCTTCATGTCGCAGGTTCCGCGCCCGTGCAGCAGGCCGCCGCGCTCGGTCACCGTCCACGGATCGCTGTCCCATGCCTGCCCGTCGACCGGTACCACATCGCTGTGGCCCGAAAGAATCACGCCCCCGGCGAGGTTCGGCCCGACGGTAGCGTAGAGATTGGCCTTCGAGGCATCGTCATTGACGACCCGCGTCGATGCGATCCCGTGGCGGGAGAGATAATCCTCGACCCAGGCGATCAGTGCGAGATTGCTGTTCCGCGAAGTGGTGTCGAACGCGATCAGGCTATCGAGAATTTCGCGGGCCTTCGCGACGATATCATGCATCGCCTTGTCCCCGAATCGGCACCTTAGGGTCACACAGGGTCACACGGGTCACACCCCCCAAAGGAGAAAAAGCCTTGCCCCCATGCGGGGGCAGAATCGGCAGATTTTCGGGGGGATGGGCAAATAGGCGCATGCGAGATTCCTATCACAATCCGGGCGCTGTAGGACAGGCTTTTGTTTCGTCCCTGCTTTTCAAAGGCGGGGTTGGGGTAGTAGCGATGCGCCAGCATCGCTCGCGAAGCGAATGGGCTTCGCACGACCAAGCTAGCGACAAACCGTTAGCACTGAGCCTGTCGAAGTGCGCGTCTCGACCATAGGCGGGGTTCGACAGGCTCACCCCTAACGGGACGAGCAATTAGTCCTAGCCCCTTGCCATAAAAGCGATTAGCATTTCCCGATGAGCAACATCTTGCATTATGGTGATAATCTCCACGTCCTGCGCGAGCATATTGCCGATGAGAGCGTCGATCTGATCTATCTCGACCCGCCATTCAATTCCAACGCCAATTATAATATCCTGTTCAAATCGCCCGAGGGACAGGACAGCGATGCGCAGATCGAGGCGTTCGAGGATACCTGGCACTGGACCGACGAAGCCGAAGCTGCCTTTGATGATGTGATGAAGTCGGGCAATACCAAGGCCTTTGACCTGCTCAACGCCATGCGCAGCTTCCTCGGCGAGAATGACATGATGGCCTATTTGGCGATGATGGCGGTGCGGCTGATCGAACTGCATCGGGTGCTGAAACCGACCGGCAGTCTCTATCTCCACTGCGACCCGACGGCGAGCCATTATCTGAAGCTGTTGCTGGATGGGGTTTTTGGGGCAAAGTCATTTCGAAGTGAGATAAGTTGGAAACGGTCTTCAGCACACAATGATGCGAAACAAGGCCGATCCCAATATGGAAATGTCCGTGATATTATATTTTTCTATACAAAATCGCCCTCCGAGTGGACGTGGAACTGGCTTTATACAGGCTATGACCAATCTTATATTGAAAGTGCCTACAGGCACATGGACACTGACGGCAGGCGGTATCGTCGTGGAGATTTAACCGCTGCAAAGCCGGGCGGAGACGTATCGTATGGTTGGCCAGTAAAACGAACCGAAGCAGGAGAATGGATCGAGGATTTTACTAAAGAACATTTATCGCCTTTGGATGGTTGGGAATATAAGCTTAAGCCTCCGATGAAAAGGGAGGCCCCCGGGACATGGGAAGCGGACTTGGAAAGCGAATTTAAAACACCGAAGGATGGATGGGAATATAAACAAGTTCCTCCATATAAAGGCAGATTTTGGGCCTACTCTAAAGCCAATATGGTCACTTTTGAGAAAGAAAACAAACTTGCATATGCCAGCAGCGGAATGCCAGAATTTAAGAGATATTTGGATGAACAACGCGGCGTTCCTGTTCAAAATACCTGGCATGACATAAATCCAGCAAGCGGCAACGAAAGTCTTGGCTACCCCACGCAAAAACCTCTAGCCCTGCTTGAACGCATTATCGCCGCCTCTTCCAACGAGGGCGATGTTGTGCTCGATCCGTTTTGCGGCTGCGGCACGGCGGTGCATGCGGCGCAGAAACTGGACCGCAAGTGGATCGGCATTGATGTCACCCATCTCGCGATCACTTTGATCGAAAAGCGCATGAAGGATGCTTTCCCCGGCATAGAATTTGACGTGAAAGGGCGCCCGCAAAGCCTGTCCGCCGCGCTTGATCTGGCGGAGCGCGACAAATATCAGTTTCAATGGTGGGCGGTCTCGATGGTCGATGCGCTGCCCTTTGGCGGCAAGAAAAAGGGTGCAGACGGCGGGATTGACGGGATCATCTATTTCAAGCCCGATGGCAGGAAAACCGAAAAGGCGATTGTTTCCGTCAAAGGCGGCAAGAATGTCGGCGTCAATATGATCCGCGATCTGCACAGCGCAATGGAGCGAGAGAAAGCGCCGATTGGCGTGTTCATTACTGCAGCGCTGCCGACCCGCCCGATGGAGGCCGAAGCCGCCGCCGTGGGTCGGTTTGAGGATGGCTATGGAAACACCCATCCGCGCCTGCAGATTTTGACGCTGGCCGAACTGTTCCAGAACAGGAAACCGTCGATTCCGAATATCGACCAGGGCACCTTGAAAGCCGCCAAGCGCGAAGAACGGGATACGCAGGGCAAATTGCTCTGATGAAGGATGTCGCCCCTGCATAGGCCGGCGAGAGATTCCTTAAGTCTCTCCTTCTCCCGTGAGGGAGAAGAAGTTGGGGGACGTCATTGCGAGCGGAGCGAAGCAATCCAGGGCGTCTGTATGTGCCGCTCTGGATTGCTTCGTCGCTGCGCTCCTCGCAATGACGGAGGAATCTATTGCCCGACATCCGTTAAGGGTGCGCCTGTCGAACTCCGCTTATCGTCGAGAGGCGCACTTCGACAAGCTCAGTGCTAACGGGTGTCAGCTAGCCAAACTGTGCGCCGACCATTCGCTGCGCGAGCGGTGCTGTCGCACCGCCACCACCCCAACCCCTCCTCTGAAGAGGAGGGGCTAGTGGATGCTCAACCCTAGACCTGCGAAGCGACCCAGTCGCGGATCTTGGTTTCGAGCACCGTCATCGGCAGCGCGCCGGTGTTGAGGACCTGGTCGTGGAATTCGCGCGGGTCGAACTTGTCGCCAAGCTTGTCCTGCGCTTCCTTCTTCAGCCGCTGGATGGTCAGCGCGCCGATCTTGTAGGCGAGGGCCTGCGAGGGAATCGCGATATAGCGTTCGACTTCCGCGGTGGCGTCGGTTTTGCCCATGCTCGAGTTGTCGAGCATATATTGGATCGCCTGTTCGCGGGTCCAGCCCTTGCTGTGCAGGCCGGTGTCGACCACCAGCCGCATCGCGCGGAGCATTTCGTCGTCGAGATGGCCCATGCGCTGATAGGGATCGTTATAGAGGCCCATCGGGAAGCCGAGCTTCTCCGCATAGAGCGCCCAGCCTTCGACAAAGGCGGTGTTGCCGCCAAAGCGCATGAAGTTCGGCAGGTCGGCATTTTCCTGGGCGAGGCTGATCTGGAAATGATGGCCCGGTGCGCCTTCGTGCAGATAGAGTGTGGTGACGCCGGAGGTGCTGCGCGAGGGCAGGTCATAGGCGTTGAAATAGAAGACGCCGGGGCGCGAGCCGTCGGGCGTGCCGCTCCGGTAGGAGCCGCCGGCCTGGAACTTCTCGACCGATTCGTCATAGGGGCGGATTTCCAGAGGTGATTTCGGCAGGACCTTGAACTGCTCGCCGATTTTCGCGTCGACCTTCTTGCCCATGTCATAATAAGCCTGGGTCAGCGCTTCGCGCGATTCCGGATGGAATTTGGGATCGGTGCGGAGATACTGGAAAAATTCGGACAGGGTGCCGTCAAAGCCGACCTCGGTCTTGATCGCTTCCATTTCGGTCTTGATCCGGGTGACTTCGCTGAGGCCGAGCTTGTGGATATAGTCGGCCTTGAGCGGCAGCGTGGTCGTATTCTCGATCATGTTCTCGTACAATAGCGCGCCGCCCTTCATGCTCGACAGGCCGACTTCCTCGCGGGCGACCGGCAGATAATCATTCTTGAGGAAGTCGTGCATGCGCTGATAGCCGGCGAAAATGTCCTGGGTCGCGGCCGCATATTCCCTGGTCAGGCGAGCCTTGTCTGCCTCGCTGAAATCCTCGGGGAAATTCTTGGTCGGTGCCATGAACGGGCTGCCTTCGAGCCCGAGAGCGATCTGGGTGGCGAGCTGCTCGATCACATTGGTGATCGTCAGCCGGGTCTCGACCACGCCGCTTGCCATGCCTTCGCGGAACCGTTCGATCGAGCGATCGCCCATCACGATGAACTGCTTGTGGCGCTTGAGATTATCCTCGTAATTCTTGACCGTCTTGAACGGTGCGGCTCCCTTGCCGGAGGCAAAGTCCGGATAGAAGGTGTGGAAACCGCTGAAATGGTTGACCGGGCGGACCACGGTCAGCGCCATGATTTCGTCGGAATAGCCTTTCAGCGCCTGCTGCTTGTCGCGCTTGAACACGTCATAGGCGATCTTGTCGGTGGTGCTCAGCTTGCTGCGGTCGATCTGCATCAGCGCGGCCAGTTCGGCGGTTTCGGCCGCCTTTTCCCTGGCGAAATATTCGTCGGAAATATAGTCGCCGAGCTGGTCGGCATAGCGTTCGTCACCGCGGAACAGCGCACCGATCGGATTGCGCTTGAGATTCTCCTCGTCGCTCCTGGCGAACAGGGCCTTCATCTTCTGGCCTTCGGTCATCTCCGCTGTGTCGGATTGCGCCGCTGCGGCAGCGCTGGTTGCGGCCAGCGGCTGGGCGATGGCGATGCTGCCGGTGGCGAGCAGGCTGGTGCCGAGAAGGAGGGCGAGAGATTTCTTGATCATTTCATTGTCCTATCCAAAAACTGTTATGGCCAGCTAACACGGTAAAGTATCGCTCGCAACGAATTCCCCGTCGCGCCGACGTCGTTGGTCGAATCCGGTCGGCTGTTGGTCGCAGCGCCTGCCTTTCAGCGGGCCACTCCCTGTTGCCACGGGTTGAGCCGGAACCATTTGGTGATGATATATTTGGTGCCCTTCTCGACCGGCATCCCGGCGTGCAGCGTATCGATATTGGGCGTGCCGTCGAGACGCATGTTGTTCCACATCAGCAGCATGCCGCGGCGGGGTTCGACCTGATATTGCAGCTGCGGGAAGGCGGTCGCGCCGCCCTTTTCCGGCTGGTTGAGATAGGCCATGGCGGTCCAGCTGCGCTGGCCGCCATTGGGACCTTCATATTGCCAATATTTCTCGGTCTCGTGGAAATAGTCGTGATGATCCTTGAACTGCTGGCCGGGCTGGTAGCGCTGGCCCTGCAATATCTCGCTGTGGCTCTGGGGCAGGCCCATTAGGTCACAGATCGCCTTGTCGATGCGGCGGATATCCGGGTCGGCGGGATCGACATTGCAGCTGTAGCTGGTGCGATAGCCCTCGCGCTCGGTGCCTTCGTAAAGGGTCGACGGCTGGCTGTCGCTGTCGATCATATTGATCAGCAGGTCGCAGTCGGCGTCGCTGAGGAAATTCTGGTGGACGTAGAGCTGCACATGCGGGCTTTCCAGCCACTGCACCCGGGGATGGGCGTTGAGCGTTTCGGTCACCTGCCGACCCAGACGGGCCATCCGCCGCGGGCTGGCATAGCGCTCGGTCTGTTTCCGGGTAAAGCCCATCGCGGGATCCTAGTCGATGACGCGGCCGCGCACCATCACCCAGTCGACCTGCTCGAGCTTGCGGACATCGTCCAGCGGATTACCGTCGAGCGCGATCAGGTCGGCGGAATAGCCGACCGCGATCTTGCCGATCTCATTCTCCATGTCGAGCGTTTCTGCAGCGACCGTGGTGGCGCTGGCAATCGCTTCGCGCGGGGTCAGGCCGGCGTCGACCATCAGCTGCAATTCCCCGGCGTTGCGGCCGTGGTCAAAGACTCCGGCATCGGTGCCAAAGGCGATCGGCACGCCCATCTGCTTTGCCATGGTTACCGCCTTGCCGACCCGGCCCATGGTCATGCGGATCTTGTCCTCGACCACCGGCGTGTAGACGCCCTTGCCGAGCCGCTCGCTGACTCCCTTGAACGCCATCAGCGTCGGGATCAGCACGGTGCCATTGGCCTTCATCACCTTGAGCGCGGCCTCGTCGGCAAAGGTGCCATGGTCGATGGTGTCGATCCCGGCCCGCGCCGCCGCCTCGATCCCGCGCGCGCCATGGGCATGGGCCATGACCTTCAGGCCGAGCGAATGGGCGGTGTCGGCGATCGACTGCATTTCCTCGCTGGTGAACTGCGCGTCCAGCCCGCGGCCCTGCTGCGACAGCACGCCGCCGGTAGCGGTGATCTTGATGATGTCGGAGCCGGCGCGGGAAGCCTTGCGCACCTTTTCGGCGCATTCGATCGCCCCGGTGCAGCTGTAGCCGCTGGTCAGCAGCTCGTTGATATCCTCGGTGAAGCCGGAGACGTCACCATGGCCGCCGACGATCGCCAGGGCTGGTCCGGCGGCGATGATGCGCGGGCCGGGGATGATCCCCTCCGCAGTGCCGCGGCGCAGCGAAAAGGCGCTATATTGCGAGGAACCCGCCTCGCGCACGGTGGTGAAGCCGGCCCGGGCGGTGACCAGCGCATTTTTGGCGCCCACCACCACGCCCCATTCGGCCGGTTCGGTGGTTGCCTTCCAGAAATCGCCGCCGGGATCGCCGGTCAGATGGACATGCAGGTCGATCAGTCCGGGCATCACCGTCTTGGTGCCTAGATCAATGATCGTGGCATCGGCGTCGCTCACCGGTTCCGCGCCGCGCCGGATCTCGGCGATCCTGCCGTCGCGGACGATGATCGTGGCCGGGCCGCTGGGGGAAGCCGAGGCATCGGTCAGCAGATTGCCGACCCGGATGATCTGGTCCTGGGCGATGGCGCTGGCCGGGAGCATGGCCAGCGCGAGTGTCGAGACCGTCAGGCCGAGCGTGCGTATCATCCGATTTCTCCTGTTATTTCGATGCGCTTTTGCTTGCAGGTTCGACAAGTTGCAACATGAAAGGCCAGTAATTTTAATCTGGGACCATGTTCAGCGCGGGCGGTGCCCCGATTCACGGGATGCGTGTGCCGCCAATTGACAAGGCACCCGGTTTCAATCAAGCCATGACGACCATTCCAAGGAGACCCCATCATGCGCTTCCCCCTCGCCCTGATCGCATTGGCCGCAACCGCACCTCTGCTCGCGCAATCGGCACCCCAGGTCCCGGGGCAAGTCGATGCGACGCGGGTGGTTGCCGGAACCTATACGGCGGATCCTGCCCATTCGCTGATCGCGTGGGAGGTCAATCATTTCGGCTTTAGCGATTATATCGGTTTGTTCGGTGATGTTGCCGGCACGTTGACGCTCGATCCTGCCAATCTTTCCGCGGCCAGCGTCGACGTGACCATCCCGGTTGCCAGGGTCACCACGGCCAGCACCGGCCTGACCGACCATCTGTTGCGTCCCGGAAAAGATGGGACGAAGCCCGATTTCTTCGGACCCGAACCCGCTGACGCCCGTTTCGTGTCGACCAGCGTCGACGCAAGCGGAACCCGTGCGAAGATTGACGGCAAGCTGACCTTGAACGGGATCACCAGGCCGGTGACGCTGGCGGCAGAATTCACCGGCGCCGGAAACAATCCGTACAACAAGAAGCTCACGGTCGGGTTTTCCGCCACCACGACGATCAAGCGCAGCGACTTTGGCATAGATACCGCCATTCCGCTGGTGTCGGACGAGGTCGAACTGGAAATTCACGTCGCGTTCGAAAAGAATTAAGCAGACCGGCGCCCGCTGAAGGCGCAGCTGACTGACGGATTTTCAGTAAAACCCGCCGCCTTTTCAGGCAGCGGGTCTGGTTCTGCGGCTTGCTGGTCTTACCAGAAGAAGTCGTAGATCACGTCGATGACTTCGCCGGTATAGGTATCGATCAGCAGGACATCGTCATAATAGCGGATCCAGCGCGTGCCCGGATAGGCCGCCGGCAGGCGGTAATAGCCGGGGTTGTTGATCCAGTAGCGCGACCCGTAGAATGCCGATCCCAGAGAAATGCCGATGCTGAGGCGCCGGTAGCGATAGTCGCGATAGGGTGCATAATAGCGGCCCAGCCGGTAATAGTTACGATGAGCCTGGCGATGACGCTGCCAGTCATAGCGCCGGTCATTGCGCCAGCTGCGGTTCCAGTTGCGGCTGCTGCGCGCCGCATAACGGTTGTCGCGGTAGCGACGGTCGATCCGGCCATCCCGGTTGCTGTCGACCCGCCGGTCGACCCGGTCATTATTGTTGCGATCAAAGCGCCGGTCGATATTGCCGTCCCGGTTGCGGTCAAAGCGGCGATCTACCCGGCCATCGCGGTTGCGGTCGCCCTGCCGGATGTCCTGGCGGCGGTCGATCCGGCCATCCCGGTTTCGGTCTACCCGCCGGTCGACCCGGTCATTATTGTTGCGGTCAAAGCGCCGGTCGATATTGCCGTCCCGGTTGCGGTCAAAACGGCGGTCTACCCGGCCATCACGGTTGCGGTCACCCTGCCGGATGTCCTGACGCCGGTCGACATTCCTTTCTACCCGCAGATTCCGCTGGGCCGCGAGATTGACATTGCGGTCCTGAGGTGCGGCGCGCTGGGCAGGAGCGTTATTCATGCGGCGCTCCACGCGCTCCGCGCGCCGGTTTTGCCGCATTTCGGCGCGATCGCCGCGTGTTTGCAGGTCGATATTGGCCTGGCCGCGATTATTGCGGTCGGCGCGACGTTCGGCGCGACCATCACGCTGCAGGGCGGCGGCACCGGTCAGGTCGGTCTGGACCAGACCGGGACGTTCATTGAGAATGGGGGCGATTTCGGCGGCGGATGCGGCGGCGGGCGTCAACATCGTGGCAGCCATCAGGCCGGGGATAAGAAATATACGCATGGCTTACTCCTGTTGCTGGCGACTCTATTTGCCGCATCTGTGCAACAGGTGATAGATTGTTAACCCTGTCTAAGTCCTGAACTGACTTGTTATGTTCAGGAAAGGTGGAACTTGTCTGAACAGATTGTTCAGACAAGTTCCACCCCGGACTTGATCCGGGGTCCATTTCGAGCAAGCGCGAGTGGAGCTATAATTGTTTATTGGGCGCGTGCACTGGTCAGCCGCAACCAATGTGATTCAGGAAAGTCCGGGAGATGGACCCCCGCCTGCGCGGGGGCACGGCCACTTTCGCGGGGGCACGGCTAATCCTTCAGATTGTCCTTCTCGAGCCATTCCTCGAGCCATTTGATCGTATATTCACCGGACTGGAATTCCGGGTCATAGACGAGCTTCTGGTGCAGCGGGATCGTGGTCTGGACGCCTTCGATGACAAATTCGTCGAGCGCGCGGGCGAGGCGCATCATGCAGCCGTCGCGGGTGCGGCCATAGACGATCAGCTTGGCGATCATGCTGTCATAATAAGGCGGGATCGAATAGCCGGCATAGAGGCCGCTGTCGACGCGGACATGCATGCCGCCCGGCGCATGATAGCTGGTGACCTTGCCGGGCGAGGGTGCCCAGGTCTTCGGATTTTCGGCGTTGATCCGGCATTCAATGGCATGACCGCTGAACACCAGTTCTTCCTGCGTCACCGACAGATCCCGGCCATCGGCGATGCGGATCTGTTCACGCACCAGATCGAAGCCGGTGATCATTTCGGTCACCGGATGCTCGACCTGCAGGCGGGTGTTCATCTCGATGAAATAGAATTCGTTGTTCTCGTACAGAAATTCGATCGTGCCGGCGCCGCGATATTGCATGCCCTTCATGGCATCGACGCAGACCTTGCCCATCGCTTCGCGCTGTTCGGCGCTGATCACCGGCGACGGGGCTTCCTCGAGCACCTTCTGGTGCCGGCGCTGCAGCGAACAGTCGCGCTCGCCAAGATGGATCGCGTTGCCGCGACCATCGCCGAATACCTGGAATTCGATATGGCGCGGATCGCCGAGATATTTCTCGATATAGACGGTGGCGTCGCCGAAGGCCGCCTTGGCCTCGGTACCGGCCTGCTTCATCTGGGTTTCGAGTTCGGTCTCGCTGTTGACCACTTTCATGCCGCGACCGCCGCCGCCGGATGCGGCCTTGATGATCACCGGATAGCCAACGTCCTTGGCAACCTTCTTGGCTTCCTCGATTTCGCTGACCGCGCCGGCCGAGCCGGGGACCAGCGGGATGCCGAGATCGCCAGCGGTTTTCTTCGCCGCGACCTTGTCGCCCATGATCTTGATATGTTCGGGCTTGGGGCCGATCCACTTGATGCCGTGCGCTTCGACCACTTCGGCAAAATGCGCATTTTCGGACAGGAAGCCATAGCCGGGATGGATGGCATCCGCGCCGCTGATTTCGGCGGCGGAGATGATCGCCGGGATCGACAGATAGCTGTCGGCGGCGGGCGGCGGCCCGATGCAGACCGCCTGGTCGGCAAGCCGCACGTGCATCGCGTCCGAATCGGCGGTGCTGTGCACGGCGACGGTTTCGATGCCGAGCTCCTTGGCCGCGCGCAGGATCCGCAGGGCAATTTCCCCGCGATTGGCAATCAGGATTTTTTCAATGGTCATGGTGCGATGTCCCTGTCCCGTTCATGTCGAGCGCAGTCGAGACATATATGGTTTATAGCGCCGTCTCTCGACTTCGCTCGAGACGAACGGAGTGAGTTAGCGATCATCTATGCGATCACCACGAGAGGCTGGTCATATTCGATCGGCTGGCCGTTTTCGACGAGGATCGCCTTGACCGTACCGGCTGTTTCGGCGGTGATCGGGTTCATCACCTTCATCGCCTCGACGATCAGCAGAGTGTCGCCAACCGCAACCTTGTCGCCGACGCTGATGAAATTGTCTGCGCCGGGTTCGGCGGCGAGATAGGCGGTGCCCACCATCGGCGATTTCTGGGCATTCGCATGATCGTCGACCGGCGCGGCTACCGCTTCCGGAGCCGGGGCGGGTGTCGCCGGAGCAGGCGGCGCATAAGCGGCAGGAGCCGACACAAAGGTGCCGCCGTTGCGCGCGACCTTGATCTTGCGGTCACCGTCCTCGACTTCGATTTCGGTCAGGCCGGCTTTCTCGAGAATAGCGGCCAGGTCGCGCACCAGCTTGATATCTACGTTCATGCCTTCACCCGTTTCTTTTTTTGCAGGCATATTGTGTCCTTATGCTGTCGTTAAAATTTGCTGGCCGCGTCCAGCGCCAGTTGATAGCCCAATGCACCAAAGCCGCAAATCGTTCCTTTTGCAACCGGCGCAATGAAACTCTTGTGCCGGAACGCTTCGCGCGCGGCGGGATTGGAAAGATGCACCTCGATCACCGGTGTGGCGATGGCCTTGATCGCGTCGAACAGGGCGAGCGATGTGTGGGTCAGCGCACCGGCGTTGAGAATGACGGCATGCGCGCCTTCGGCGGCGGCTTCGTGCAGCCAGTCGATCAGATGGCCCTCATGGTTGCTCTGGCGGATGTCGACCTCGAAGCCGAGCGTCCGCGCATGGTCTTCCGTCTGTCCGGCGATTTCGTCGAGCGTCTCGGATCCGTAGATTTCGGGTTCGCGCATGCCCAGCAGGTTGAGATTGGGTCCGTTCAATATATAGATGGTCTTGGCCGCCAAGATATTGGTTCCTCCCCAAGGCTTTTGGTTGCGACTGAAGCGCCCTCTTTATATGGCTCGTTTTTGAAAAGCGAGATCAAAGACATGAAAGTTACCGAAATGGCTGCAATTCAGATCCGGTTGAACGGCGATGACCACAGGTTTGCAGGGGGCGGATCGATCGCCGATCTGGTGCGATCCCTGGATCTGGATCCGGCCAAGGTGGCGGTCGAGCGCAACCGGGAAATCGTGACCCGTTCGACGCTGGAAGATGTCATGGTCGAGCAGGGCGATGAACTGGAGATCGTGCATTTTGTCGGCGGCGGTTCGGGTGACGACAGCTGGACGGTCGCCGGACGGACATTCCGGTCGCGGCTGATTGTCGGCACCGGCAAGTACAAGGATTTTGCCGAAAATGCAGTGGCGGTCGAGGCCTCGGGGGCGGAGATCGTCACCGTCGCCGTGCGCCGGGTCAATGTCACCGACCGCAAGCAGCCGGTGCTGATGGACTTTATCGATCCGAAGAAGATTACCTATCTGCCGAATACCGCCGGCTGCTTCAATGCCGAGGATGCGATCCGGACGCTGCGGCTGGCGCGCGAGGCCGGCGGCTGGGACCTGGTCAAGCTGGAGGTGCTGGGCGAGGCCAAGACGCTCTATCCCAATATGCGCGAGACGCTCGAGGCGACCGAGGTGCTGGCGAAGGAAGGATTCAAGCCGATGGTCTATTGCGTCGATGATCCGATCGCGGCGAAACAGCTGGAAGATGCCGGCGCGGTGGCGATCATGCCGCTGGGCGCTCCGATCGGCTCCGGGCTGGGCATCCAGAACCGGGTGACGATCCGGCTGATCGTCGAAGGGGCGAAGGTGCCGGTGCTGGTCGATGCCGGGGTCGGGACTGCGAGCGATGCGGCGGTGGCGATGGAGCTGGGCTGCGATGGCGTGCTAATGAACACCGCCATTGCCGAGGCCAGGGAACCGGTGCGCATGGCGCGGGCGATGAAGCTGGCGGTGCAGGCCGGGCGCGAGGCCTATCTGTCCGGCCGGATGGGTCGGCGGCTGTATGCCGACCCGTCGAGTCCGCTCTCCGGACTGATCTAGTTCCCTAATACGGCATGATTCGGTGTCATCTGTAACTATCTGAATCGTAACAAAAGTTACATGTTGTCTTCTTGGTCGACGAGCGATTGCCGTTCGTCGAAGCCGGTCGGCGTTTGCCGATCAAAATGGTGGTTGATCGAACGCCGGCTGCTCGAATCGGATCACTCCGCTACCTAGGAATGCGAGGCGGGAGCATGACCCCACGTCTCTCCAGACAGCCCTTCCCCGGCCCCTGGATTTCGCGCTCCCGCCTCACCCCTAGCGGGTAGTGCCGGCCCCCAGTTTTCCGGCACCGCCCTGAACAAATTTTGGAGGAGAAGAAAATGTCGAATACCCTTTTTACCAAGGCCCTTTGTGCCGCTGCGGCGATTGCCGTAACCGCGACCGGATTTTCCGCGAGCGCCTATGCCCAGAACCGGACCGTGCGTAGCGCCACGGTCAGCTACAGCGATCTCGACCTGAACAGCGAAGATGGCCAGGCCACTCTGCAGGGACGCCTGAAAGGCGCCGTGCGGAAGGTTTGCGGCAGCTATGATTCGAAAAACCTGATCGATATTCAGGACCATGAGACCTGCATGGATCAGGCAAATGCCTCGGCCCAGCGGGCCAGCGTGACGATCATGGCGGCGGCCAGATCGGGCAAGCCCGTCGAAACCGCGATGGTGATCAGCAACTAGCCAGGATCCCAAGAGCCGCAGACCCCCAACAAGCGGCCACATCAAGCCAAGTCAACTTTCAGATACCCCGGCGTCCCTTACGTCGGGGTTATTTTTGTCACATGTCGCCGGAATTCGCAAAGTACAGAAAATACGATATATATGTAACATAAACGATAATACTGTAATAGATAGAAATATAGTTTTCAAAATAACTATTTATACTAATTATCTATTTATATCTCAAGTATTTATAGCATATTAACCATAGACCATAACATAATATTCAGATTTCTTGCATAGGCAGGTGACTGTAAAGGGGGGCTTTCCGGTCACCTTTTTGTAGCAGGCATCAGCGGTGCAACCCAATCTCTGGGAGGTGATATGGAAATTGGTCGGCAACGAAGACCAGAACGAGTCATCGGCCCTTTCGGTGAGGCTCTTGGCCTCAAGGATCTGCCGAAAAACACCACGACCAGATGGGTGATCCGTCGCAAGGCCGAAGTGGTCGCCGCCGTGAATGGTGGTTTGCTGACACTCGAGGAAGCATGCGACCGCTATGACCTCTCGCTGGAAGAATTCATCTCCTGGCAGGAAACGATAGACAAGTCGGGTCTGCCCGGCTTGCGGATCAGCTATCTCAGCCAATATCGGACACAGGACCGGGCCAGGCAGGACATGCCCGAACAGACCGGGGCGCAACCACCGCAGGATCCGCTGACGGATCTGCACTGATCGAAAGCCCAGCCATGGCCAGTAAAAGAGTTCTCGTCATCGACGAAGAGAGCGCGTTCACGCGTTTCCTGCAGGACGATCTTGAGCAACGCGAGATATCCGTCGCCTGTGTCTATTCGCCCGGCGACGAAAATGGCGCCACGGCCTTTGCTCCCAATGTCATCGTCGCCGACAAGGAAAGGCTCCGCCATGACACCGCCGGCCTGTTGTCCCGATTCGACCGGGTCGAGCGAAAATTGCCGCTGGTGTTGATGACCGGAACCGATACGAAACTGCACCACGGCAGAGCACCGCCGCTGCGTGCCGGCCACTCGCAAATCGTTGCCACCATCGCGAAGCCCTTCGAACCCAATATGCTGGCGGACCTGATTGACAAATATGCCGGAGACAGCCAGAAAATCAATCTGGACGCGGAATATATCCAGGCGCTTGTCGCGAGCAACAGGCTGCTCGACAATCTGGTCGTGGAATTTCAGTCCAAACATGCCCTGGCGGACGGCCGTGTCGTCGGCTATGAAGCCCTGTCTCGGCTCAAGACCAGGCGAGCGATCAGTCCGGCAACAATTTTTTCGGCCGCTACCGAAATCTCCCTTGAAATCGACGCGACCCTCAACGTCATTGATCAGGTGATCCATCTGGCCGACTCGCTGCGCCGATCGCGCAAAAATATTCCGGTATCCTTCAACTGCAGTGCAATATTGCTGACCCGGCCCGATTTTGTCGATGCGCTGTTTGCACGACTGCAAAAGGCCCGGAATGTGAGCGGATTGCTTATCATGGAGATTACCGAGGAGAACCGGGTTGCCAATATCAAGGTGGTTGCCGAAATCTGCAGGATGCTGGGGGAAAAAGGCCTGGCCGTATCGATTGACGATTATGGCACCGGGCAGAGCAATCTCGACCGCATCGCGGAGGTTCCCTTTGCCGAGCTGAAACTCGACAAGGAGATTTTCTGGGCCTTTTGCAACAATCGCGTGCCGATTACCGTTCTGAGTTCGATCATCGATTTCTGCCATTTGCGGAGGGCCAAGACGGTTGTCGAGGGCATTGAAACGCCGTTCCACCTGGAAAAGGCCCGCCTGCTGGGCGCCGATCATGGCCAGGGATTCTATTGGGGCCGGGCCGTCCCGCCGCAATATCTGGTGAAGGACTGGTGCGGCGCCTGACCAGCGGCTGGTCTGAAAAGGGCAGCGCCGGCCATAGGACGCCGCGGCGCCGTCGCCATGAACAATGGCTGGCTGCTCCATGATCCGCTTCGCGATTTTGCTCCTGAACGGATTCGCTTATTGCACCGAATTGAATTATGCTGGCCGCAACAAGAGCAGCGGGAGAGAATTGCGATGAAGCAGCTGAGTGCACTGGATGCGATGTTCGCCTATACGGAAACGCCGAACACGCCGATGCATATCGGGCAGTTGCTGATCTACGATCCCTCGACCGCGCCCGGCGGCATGGTCGGCTTCAAGGACATATTGCGCTATATCGAGGGACGCCTCGACGGCGCCCGGATATTCCGGCAGAAGCTGGTGCGGGTGCCGCTCGATCTGGATCATCCCTATTGGGTCGATGACGCGAATTTCGATCTTGAATATCACGTCCGCCATATCGCCCTGCCGAAGCCGGGTGACTGGCGGCAATTGTGCATCCAGGCGGCGCGCATCTATGCGCGGCCGATGGACATGAACAAGCCGCTCTGGGAATATACGGTGATTGAGGGGCTCGACAATGTCGAGGGCGTGCCCAAGGGCAGCTTCGCGATGCTGCACAAGATGCACCATGCCGCGATCGATGGCCAGTCCGGATTGCAGATGACGCTGGCGCTGCACGACCTTGATGCCGAGATGAAACCGCGCAAGTTCGACATGCAATTCGAGCCGGAAAAGGATCCCAATCCGATCGCGCTGCTTGCCAAGGCGCAGTTCAACAATATCGCCAATCCGGTGCGAGGCCTGCAGAATCTGCAGAAGCTGATCCCGATGCCCAAGCGCCTGCTCGACGTGCAGCGGGAATTTCGCCAGCGTGACGATGCAAAGGGCAGCATTCCGAAGACCCGCTTCAACAAGAAGCTGAGCCCGCACAGGGTGTTTGACGGGCGGGAATTTGCGCTGTCGGACATCAAGAAAATCCGCGAGGCCTTTCCCGGTGCGACGGTCAACGACGTCATGATCGCGGTGGTCAGCGGATCGATGCGCGGCTATCTGAAGGCCAAGAACGACCTGCCGGAAAAGACCCTGAAAATCGGCGCGCCGGTGTCGGTCCGCTCCGACGATGACAAGGATGCGGCGGGCAATCAGGTGACCATGATGCAGGTCGGTGTCGGTACCCATCTGGCCGATGCCGGCGAGCGGCTGAAATTCATCATGGATGAGACCCGGCGGTCGAAGGCAATGACCCAGGCGCTGGGGGCCAAGACGCTGATGGAATTGTCGGGCGCGATGCCGGCCGGCCTGACCGCAGCGGGGACCAAGATGATGGTCCGCGCGGGACTGGTCGAGCGGTTCAATCCGGCCGTGAACACGATTGTGACCAATGTCCCCGGACCGATGGTGCCGATGTATTTTGCCGGGGCCAGGCTGGTCAAGAGTTTCGGCATGGGCATTCTCGCGGAAGGACAGGGTCTGTTCCATGTCGTGACCAGCTATAACGGCAATGTCATCCTGACATTCCTGGCGGATCGCAACATCATGCCGGATCCGGAATTTTATGCGACCTGCATCTCGCGCAGCTTTTCGGACCTGATGGCGGCGGCGGCAAAGGAAAAGACGGCGACGGACAAACAGGCCAGGACCAGGAAGGACAAGCAGCCGAAAAAACCGAAGAAGCGCGTTGCTGCCTCTGCCGCTACGGCAGGCCGGGCCCGCGCCAAAACCGCGGCAAAATAGCGGCCTTCACGCTTGACTCGCCGGATGTGATTGCGCATCGGTTTCCCTAATCAGTCAATTAAAAAGGAGCTTGCCATGAGCACAGTAGAATTTAACGATCGCGTCGCCATTGTCACCGGCGCCGGCGCTGGCCTCGGCCGCGAGCATGCCAAGGAACTGGCGCGGCGCGGTGTCAAGGTTGTCGTCAATGACTTTGGCGGCGCCCGCGATGGCACTGGTGGCTCCGCCACGGTAGCCGAACAGGTCGTGGCAGAAATCGAAGCCGAGGGCGGCGAAGCCATGGCGGCGGGCTGCAGCGTCACCGACATGCCGGCGGTCGAGAAAATGGTTGCCGACGCAATTGCGAAATGGGGTCATGTCGACATTCTCGTCAACAATGCCGGCGTGCTGCGCGACAAGAGCTTCCACAAGATGACGATGGAAGATTTCCAGTTCGTCATGGATGTCCACCTGATGGGCAGCGCCAATTGCACCAAGGCGGTCTGGGACCATATGCGCGAGCGTCAATATGGCCGGATCGTGATGACCACTTCCTCCACCGGGCTGTACGGCAATTTCGGCCAGGTCAATTATGGTGCCGCGAAAATGGCAGTCGTCGGGATGATGAACAGCCTGCACCAGGAAGGTGCGGGCAAGGGCATCCACACCAATTGCATCTCGCCGGTGGCGGCGACCCGGATGACCGAAGACATCATGCCGGAAGCGGCGCTGAAGGCGCTGGTCCCCGAAGCGGTGACCCCGGCCGTGGTCTATCTGTGCAGCGACGGCGCGCCATCGAAGACGATCCTGACGGCAGGAGCCGGCGGTTATGCAGCGGCGAAAATCTTCGAAACGGAAGGTATCTGGCTGCCGGAAGACCAGCGCAGCGCCGAATCGATTGCCGACAATATCGACCAGATTCTCGACGAGACCGGGATGCAGGAATATGCCAATGGCGGCGGCCAGGGCGGCAAGTTCTTCCGCCGGATGCAGGAAGTCATGAAGGGTTGAGCAGAGCGGGACAATAGTGTCCGTTAGTGGTGAGCTTGTCGAACCACGCCTCTCGACGATAGGCGCCCTTCGACAGGCTCAGGGCTAACGGTTTACCGAAATTTAGGAGACAGAATATGCCAGTAATCAAGCCAAGCGAACTCGAATCCTGGAAGGGCAAGGAAGTGGGCGTGTCGGACTGGGTTGAAGTCGGTCAGGACCGGATCAACAAATTTGCCGACTGCACCGAGGATCACCAGTTCATCCATATCGACGAAGAGAAAGCCAAGGCGACGCCATTCGGCGGCACGATCGCCCACGGCCTGCTGACGCTCTCGCTGCTGCCCAAATTGTCCTACGGCACGACGCTGGGCCTCGAAGGCACGGTGATGGGGATCAACTATGGCTTCGACAAGGTCCGCTTCCTCAACCCGGTGCGCGCCGGATCCAGGGTACGCGGTCGCCATACTCTGGTCGACGCGGTCGAGAAGCAGCCGGGCCGCTGGCTGCTGACCTATAATGTCGTGGTCGAAATTGACGGCATCGAGACGCCCGCCCTGATCGCCACCTCGCTGGTCATGATCGTGGTCGGCTAGGCCAAGGCATTTACAATTGACGGGAAGGGCTCCGGATCGATTCCGGGGCCCTTTTCGTGCGTCATCCGCATAGCGGAATCGCGGAAACATCAGGCACATACGGCGGATAGCATATAGTCTGCATTGATATGACAGTGTTCATCCTGCCGGAGATGTGCGAGCCGCTGCTGTCAGAGGATCATTCGTAAAGCGCCAGAAAGGGAGAGACCCGACATGCGAACCGTAAAAGCCTATGCCGCTCCGGAAGCCGGAAGCGAACTGGAACCATTCGAATATGAACTGGGGCCACTGGCCTCCCATGATATCGACATAAAGGTCGAGCATTGCGGTCTGTGCCACACCGATCTCAGCCTGCGCGACAATGTCTGGGGCGCCACCCAGTTTCCCTTTGTCGGCGGGCACGAAGCGACCGGGACGGTGATCGATACCGGTTCGGAAGTGACCCATGTCAAAATCGGCGACCGCGTCGGCCTGGGCGGCCATTCGCATTATTGCATGACCTGCCGGCAATGCCTGGACGGCGACCATAATCTTTGCGAATCGGTTCAGTCGACGGTGTCCCCGGGGCGGCATGGGGCCTTTGCCGATATCGTGCGGGCCCAGGGGGTCAGCGTGATCAAGCTGCCGGACGATCTCGATTCGCGCGATGCCGGGCCGCTGTTCTGCGCCGGTATCACGGTGTTCAACCCGTTCGTCAAATTCGACATTAAGCCGACCGACCGGATCGCCGTGCTCGGCATTGGCGGGCTGGGTCATCTGGCGCTGCAATTCGGCAAGGCCTGGGGTTGTCATGTCACGGCGCTGACATCGAGCAGCTCCAAGACCGACGAAGCGATGGCGCTGGGTGCGCACGCGGTCGTTGATTCCGGCAATCCCGAGGCCCTGGCTGCAGCCGCCGGAAGTTTTGACGTCATCCTGAGCACCGTCGATGTTGCCCTCGACTGGAACCTCGTTATCCAGATGCTGAGGCGCAAGGGCAGGCTGCATTTTCTGGGCGTTCAGGCCGTGCCGGCCCCACTGCAGCTGATGCCGCTGATGTTTTCCCAATTGTCGCTGTCATCCTCGCTGGTTGGCAGTCCCCACACGATTTCCGACATGCTGGAATTCTGCGCCCGGCATGACATCAAGGTGGTCACCGAGCATTTCCCGTTCGAGCAGATCAACGAGGCGCTGGCCCATCTGGAAAGCGGCAAGCCGCGCTATCGCATCGTGCTCGATCACTGACCTTCGCCGGGTGTTGCCCGGGTGTTGCGATCTCAGGGCTTTCCCGCCAGCCTGATGCACTGGCCGGTCATCCACGCTGATGCCGGCGCGCACAGATAGAGCGTGAGGGCACCGATATCGGTCGGCGTGCCCAGGCGGCCTGCGGGCAGGCCGAGCGTGTCTTCAAAGCCGATAAAATCCTCGTCGGTCATGCTCAGCGCCTGCTTGACCGTATCGGTCGGCACGAAGCCGGGCAGGATCGCGTTGACCCGGGTCTTGGGTCCCAGTTCATAGGCGAGCGTTTTGGTCAGCATCAGCACGCCGGCCTTGGCGGCGCTGTAATGGCCGCTGCCGGGGAAGGGTTCCTCCGCGGCCAGCGAGCTGGTGTTGACGATCCGGCTGCCCTCGCCGAAATGCCTGCAGGCGGCGCGGACGCCGTGGAAGACCGAGGTCAGGTTGGTCGCCAGCGTCTTGTCCCATTCGGCTTCATCCAGTTCGGTCAGCGGTGCCGAGACCAGCGAACCGCCGGCATTGTTGACCCAGATGTCGAGCCTGCCGAATTCGTCGACCGCGCGCTGGGCCAGCGCCTCCATGTCCTCGGCGCTGGTGACATCTGCGGTATGGGCAATCGCCCGGCCGCTGCTTTTGCTGGCGTTGATCTCGTCGGCGACGCGGCTGATCTGGTCGAGACTGCGCGAGGCGCAGACGACATTGCAGCCGGCATCGGCGAGTGTCTTCGCCATGCCTTCGCCGATGCCGCGGCCGGCGCCGGTGATGACGGCGACATCGCCGGTGAGGTCGAACAGGGGATTGGTCATGATTTTAGGGCCTCCAAGATGATTCCGTTCGCCCTGAGCCTGTCGAAGGGCGGTGCGCGCCAAGCCAGGTGCTTCGACAGGCTCAGCACGAACGGGTTTCGGGTAAATTCGTCTACTCTGCTGCCTCCAGCACCGCCGCCTGCTTCGCCCGCACCCTTATCGGGATCGCGCTCATCAGGGGGATGCCGGTGCGCTTGTCGTAGTCGCGGTCGTTGAATGACAGTCGGCCGGTATTTCCGCCTTCGCCGAGAGGGTCTTCCGTCTCGTCGGGATTGGTGCCCCAACTGTGCGGGGTCGAGACGCAGCCCTGGCGCACGGTCTTGTCCGCCTTGGCGACGCAGCTGATGAAGGCACGCGCCGATTCCAGCTCGACCGGCTGATCCTCGGATAGGCCGAGCGCTGCCATGTCGGCGGGGTTCATGAAGGCGGGATGATGCGGGACGCGCTTGCGCTGGACCGGATCCTCGTGCCAGTTGCTGTTGTGGATTTCGGTCATACGCCGCCCGATCATCCGGAACGGGAAGCCATCGTCCTCGACCGGTTTTCCGAGCAGGGCGGCATAAGCCTCCAATTCTTCCATCATCGCCGCATTGCCGACCGACAATTTTCCTTCCCAGCCAGCGGGCTTGGGCTGCACCAGCATAGCCTGCGCTTCGACAATCTTGCCCTTTTGCACCTCTTCATTTTCATAGAGTGCGGCGATATCCGTGGGACAGCCATTGAGCGATGCTTTCCAGGCGCCGATCGGATCGGGTGTTTCACCGGGCGGGATCAGGGTCGCCTTTTCCTCGCGTTCCTGGGGATGGGCGAGCAGCGCCCAGGACTTGACCCTGAGCGGCTTGCCGAGTTCAGAAGCCAGCGCGTGGATGAACTGATATTCCTCGCACAGATCGGAGCCTTCCGGCACATCCATGATCGGCAGGCTGGCCTGGGCATAATTATTCTCGAATCCCCAGCCGGCACCGAAGCCACCATAAATTTCCGGCGCGGCGGTGTTGCCGTGCACTTCATAATGCAGCTTGGGCGCGATCACATAGTCGGCCAATTCGGCGGTCTTCGACATGCGCGGATCGATGCAGACGAGCAGGTCGAGTGCCTTCATGGCCTCGAAGGTCTTCAGCTGGTCGGGCCAGGCGAGCATCGGATTGCCGCCAAGGCAGATCAGCGCCTTCACCTGCTTGTCGCCGGGGGTCAGGATCTCGTCGGGTAGCGCGGCGGTCGGCATGCCGGAGATGCTCTGTTCGAGATCGCGGCTGTGCAGCTTGCGGCCAAAGCCCCAGGCGGGAATCGGGCCGGGGGTGGCGGCAATCGGCGGTGCCGGCTTGGTGAACACGCCGGTCCGGCGGTTGAGGTCGCCCTCGCGCAGCCAGTGGCCCATGATCGAGGTCAGTGCGAGATTGAGATATTCGGTGATATTGCCGCCGCCCGACATATTGGTGCCGGTGCCGCCGCTGATACTCGCCTTCTTCCAGCTGCCGTACATGCGTGCGGCGCGGACGATATCCTCTGCTGCGACGCCCGCACGGTCAGCGGCGGGTCCGGCATCGAAGGGTTGCACGGCCTGCTTGAGCGCCTCGAAGCCGTCGACATCGCCGGCGACGAAATCCTTGTCGTACAGCCCTTCGTTGATCACGACCTTGGCAATTGCCCCCAGCAGGATCGGGTCCTGGCCGGGGCGGCACTGCAGGTGGATATCGGCCTGCCGGGCACTATCGGTCACGCGCGGGTCGATCACGATCAGCTGCATCCCGCGCTTCTTCGCGTCATGCAGCTTCTTGGCCGGGTTCATGCCGAGGCCGCCGTTCATGGACACCACCGGATTGGTGCCGATCAGCATCAGTCCGTCCCAGTCGCCGACGCGCGGCGCACCGGCGAGCCACGGACCGATCAGGGCGCGGGCTATGCCCTTGCCGGGCTGGTCGATGGTGACGCTGTCATAGACCGAGGTCGAGCCGATCGCATCCATCAGCGCGAGCATGAAGGCGTGGGCGTTGACATTATTATAGCCGAAGGTGCCGACATAGGAGGCGACCGCATCGGGGCCATGGTTGTCGATGATCCGTTCAAGCCTCCGGGCGATATCTGCTGCTGCTTCGCGCCAGTGCACCGCCTGCTTTTCGCCCTGCTTCATGCCGGTGTAGCTGGTCAGCAGCCGGGTGTCGAAACTGTGGTAATTGGCCAGCTGCCGTCCCTTGATGCAGCTATAGCCTTCAAATTCCGGATTGTCCTTGTCGCCGTGGGTCTTGACCGGGATACCATCCTCGAAATCGACGATCAGGCCGCAATGGGCGTGACAGGCCCGGCACATGACATGTTTCTGCCCGCTAAAATTCTCGCTGATCATATTTCTCTCCCGAAGCTCGATTTTGCAGGTCCCGGCCATTGCTTTTTGCAATTTAATCGTTCAATTAACCTACTAGTGATTCAATCAATATCGCAGGATATGGGGCCGTGCCACTGGCCCTATTGACAGGAAAACCGGAGCAAGAACTATGGCCGACAAACCGAGTGCAGCCGAACTGAAGGACTATGCCGAGCAGGCGGACGCCTGGTTCAGGGAAAATACCGTCCGCGATCCCGGCTTCATGCTGCCGCTGACCTTCATGGAAGTCTCGACCGACGAGCAGTTCGATTTTCTGCGCGACTGGCAGCGCAAGGTCTATGAAGCGGGCTATCTCGGCGCCAGCTGGCCGAAGGAATATGGCGGCGGCGGCCTGCACAGCGAATATCAGCGCGCGGCAACCCGGGCGATGAAAAAATATGACGCGCCGATCATGCTCAACGCGATCGGCAATGGTTGGGCCGGGCCGCTGATCCTCGATCTCGGCACCGAAGAGCAGAAGCAGAAATATATCAAGCCGATGCTCAGCGCCGAGGATATCTGGTGCCAGGGCTTTTCCGAACCGGAGAATGGATCGGACCTCGGCAACGCGCAGCTGAAGGCAGTGAGGGACGGCGACGAATATGTCCTCAACGGCTCCAAGATCTGGACCTCGCTGGGCGACCGCGCCAAATATATGATCCTGCTCGCGCGCACCGATTTCGATGCGCCGAACAAATATGCCGGGCTCAGCTTCTTCCTCAATCCGATGAAGATTGACGGCATCACCACCAGCCGGATCAAGAAGCTGACCGGCGAATATGGCTTCGTCCAGACCTTCTTCACCGATGCGCGCATCTCCGCCGACTGCCTGTTCGGCGGCGAGGGCAATGGCTGGTCGATGGCGATGAAGACGCTGGAATATGAGCGCGGCGCCAAGGTCAAGCCGGTCGGCGGCTTTTTCGTCAAGGAACTGGATGTGATGGAGATTGTCGAGCTGGCCAAAAACTCGGTCCGCAACGGCAAGCCCCTGCTCGACGATCCGGTCATGCGCGACAAGATGACCCAATATATGATCGATATCCAGGCGCTCAATCTCAACAACACCCGCCGCCGGATGCCGCAATTGATGCAGGACCGGCCGATGGGTCTGCCGCTGATGAACAAGCTGGCGCGCACCGAGCTGATTCGCGAGCTGACCGAATTTTCGCTGGCCTTTCAGGGCACCAAGGCCGGCTATTATGTCGGCGACGAAAATGCGGTCGACGACGGCTACTGGCATCGCAGCTATCTGAACAGCTTTTCGGCGACGATCGGTGGCGGCACCTCGGAAATCCAGCGCAATATTGTCGCGGAACATGCGCTCGGCCTGCCGAAAACGAGATAGGATAAGGATTATTATGGCCGTTAGCCCTGAGCTTGTCGAAGGGTGCTTCTCGACCGAGAATCGTGGTTCGACAGGCTCACCACTAACGGCTCTGGCCAGCATTTGGGAAATTGAGGGAATATATGGATAATCTAGGTACAATCGGGACGACCGAAGAGCAGATCGAACTGATGGACGTGGCGACCAATTTCTGTCGCGACAAGAGCCCGATCGACAAGGTGCGCGGGCTGATCGACGACGATCTCGGCTATGATCCGGACATCTGGAAAGAGATCGGCGAGCTCGGCTGGCTGGCGATCGCGATTCCCGAGGCGCATGACGGGGTCGGCCTGTCGATGGCCGAGGTGGTGCCGATCGCCGAGCAGATGGGCCGCAATCTGATGAGCACGCCGTTCGGTTCGACCACGCTGGCGGCGCAGGCCTTGCTGGCCGGTGGCAGCGAAGCGCAGCAGGCGGAGTGGTTGCCGAAAATTGCGGCAGGTACCGCAGCAACGCTTGCCCTGCGCGAAGACAATGGCGACTGGGACCTGGCCAATATCGACTGCAGCGCGACCGAGAGCGGCGGCAAAGTGACCCTGTCCGGCAAGAAGCAGCTGGTGCTCTGGGCGGACAGCGCGGCGCTGATCATCACCTCGGTGAAGATGGACGGGGCGGTCCGCTTCGCCCTGATCGAGCGTTCGCAGCTCGGGGACGGTGCCTTGCGCCGTGAAACCGTGATCGACGAAACCGCGCGCAGCTATGAAGTGACCCTGGACGGCGTGACCGTGCCCGCCAATGCCCTGTTCGACGCATCGCGAACCCGCGAGACGCTGGAGAAGATCGAACTGGCTGCGGGCCTGATCCACGCCGCGGAAATGACCGGCGGCGCGCAGGCGGTGATCGATTATACGCTGGAATATCTCAAGACCCGCAAGCAGTTCGGCAAGATCATCGGCAGCTACCAGGCGCTGAAGCATCCTACGGTCAACAATTATGTGGAATATGAAAAGGCGCGCACGCATCTCTATAGTGCCGCGCATAGCTGGGGCGAGCAGGGCCGCGGCGAGGTTGCGGTGCGGATGGCCGCCGCCCAGTCGCATTCGAGCTATGCCACTGCGTCGGATCGCGCGATCCAGTTCCACGGTGGCTTCGGCTTTACCCATGACTGCGATGCGCAACTGCACCGGCGGAAAGCGATTTTGGCAGGGGCGCTGATTGGCGATGCGGCATATCAGCGGTCGAAACTGGCCGGACTGTTATTTGATTGAACAAGAAGGAAGAAGAATTGTCGCGCGAAGCCGGGAAGAAGATATCTTTACGCCTTCGCGCCTTCGCGTGAGGAAATTTGATTTACTGTGGAAAATTACCGTTAGCACTGAGCTTGTCGAAGTGCGCCTATGGACTTGAGGCGTCCTTCGACAGGCTCAGGACTAACGGGTTGAGAAACTGAAGGAGAAACAAAATGTCTGAAGTGCTTACCGAAATCCGCGACGGTTTCATCATCGTCACCATCAACCGCCCCGACGCCAAGAACGCGATGACCAAGGCGGCAGCCGAAGGCATCCGCGCCGCGATGGAGCAGCTCGACAGCGACAACAGCCTCAACGCCGGGATCATCACCGGCGCCGGCGGGACCTTCTGTTCCGGCATGGATCTGAAAGGTTTCCTGCGCGGCGAGACACCTTCGGTCAAGGGCTATGGCTTTGGTGGCATCACCGAAAAGGGACCGGAAAAGCCGCTGATCGCTGCGGTCGAGGGATATGCGCTGGCGGGCGGTCTGGAACTGGCGCTGGCCTGCGACCTGTGCGTTGCCAATATCAATGCGAAATTCGGCATTCCCGAAGTCAAGCGCAGCCTTGTGGCCGGCGCCGGCGGCGTGATCAAGCTGCAGCAGCTGGTTGGCAAGCGCATCGCGATGGAATGGGCGCTGACCGGGGATTTCTTTTCCGCCCAGCGTGCCTATGATGTCGGTTTCGTCAATCGCCTGACCGAAGGCGCGGCGCTCGACGCGGCGATCGAACTGGCGACCACCATTGCTGCCAATGGTCCGCTGGCCCTGAAGGCCACCAAGAAGATCATCAACGAAAGCTACGACTGGACCAGCGAGGAAGCCTGGAAAAAACAGGGAGAAATCATGGCGCCGGTATTCACGTCGCAAGATGCGCAGGAAGGTTCGATCGCCTTTGCCGAGAAGCGCAAGCCGAACTGGCAGGGAAAATAATTTCCCGATGAACGAAAATGCAAAGACGGCCAGCCCGGATATTGTCGATATCTGGGCTGGTGACCAGGATCTGCCCGCCTGGTTCACCGAGGCGATGGCGGTGCCGCGCGAAGAGGCCTTTGTCGAAGTGGATGGACAAAAGGTCCATTATTTCCGCTGGGGCACGCCGGGCAGGCCGCCGCTGCTAATGACCCACGGCTTTCTCGCGCACGCGCGCTGCTTTGCCTTTATCGCTCCCTTTCTGGCCGAACATCATGACGTCATCGCCTATGATCTGGCCGGCATGGGCGACAGCGGAATACCCGCCGATTGCGATGGCGAGCAGCGTGCCGCAGACATGGTCGCGCTTGCCGAGGCCCTGGACCTGTTTTCTGGTCCGGTAAAACCGAAGATCATTGCCCACAGCTTTGGTTCCGGCGTTGCCCTGACTGCGATGGAGTTGGCTGGAGAGCGTTTTGGCGGGCTGATCATCTGCGACCTGATGGTGATGCGGCCGGACAGGCTCGCAGCCCATTTCGAAGGGGGCGGCGGCCCACCCGGGTCGGGCAGGTCGGACCGGCCCAACAAAGTCTATCCCGATTATGAATCGGCGCGCGCGCGCTTTGTCCTGTCGCCGCCGCAACCGGTGCAGCAGCCGTTTCTGCTTGAATATATGGCCTATCATTCGCTGCGACGGGTCGACGACGACGGGCAGCAGGGCTGGTCCTGGAAGTTCGATCCGATGGTGTTTCATCGCAATGAAAATGACATGGCCAAATGGGCACACACGCCGCAGCGTATCGTCGATCTGCCGCACCGGCTGGCGATGATCTATGGCGAGAAGAGCAAATTGTTCGATGATGACAGCGCCACCTATCTGCGCGAGCTGGGCGGAAGCCATATTCCGATGATCGCGATACCCGAGGCGGAACATCATCTGATGCTCGACCAGCCGCTGGCGCTGGTGACCGCGCTGCGGTCGGTGCTGGCGCTGTGGGGGGAATGAACGGAACCCGGACCGGCCAGCTGATCACCGGATGAACCGGATCCGGTTTCTGCGACAAAACGGTACAATAAGCCCCGAATCTGGCAAAGGCCTGCGACAGCTTCCCGCTATTCCCTTTGGTGACGCCGCAATTGGCGCCCAATGGAAAGGGAATTCGACATGAAGAAATTTCTGATGGCCTTGGCGGTCACGACCATGGCTGTATCTCCCATGGTGACGGCGCAAGCCCAGGCTGCCCAGCACAGGGTGGTCGAGAAGAAGATAACCAAAAACAACGGCAAACGCGTGGTCAAGAAGACCGTGACGCAGAGGAACGGCGAGCGCGTGGTTACAAAAACCGTCACGAAGAAAAAGGCCCAGCGGGATCCTCAATATGGACAGCGCGATCGGTACAATGACCAGCGTGATCGCTACCATAGTGGCCAGCGCTACAGCACCGTCTCGCAAAGGCACTGGGCCAAGGGCCAGCGGTTTGATCGGCGTCATGCGACCCATTACCGGGTGATCGACAATCCGCGGGCCTACCGTCTGTCGAACGCGCCGCGCGGCTACCAGTGGGTCCGGTCCGGCAATGATGCGGTCCTGATCGCGGTCACCAGCGGTATCATCGGAGCCGTGATCGGCAATGCGATTTCCCGCTAGGATCGATCAATCCAGTTTCGCACGAAAGCCCCCGGAAGCAATTGCGGGGGCTTTTGCTTCAGGCATTCCTGATGGTCAGCCCGCCATCGACGGGAATGACCGCGCCAGTGAGAAAGCTTGCCGCCGGTAGCACGCAGGACAATGTCATATGCGCAACCTCTTCCGGGATGGCATAACGACGGAGCGGCACGCGGCGCTTGGCATAGATGGTCTTGTCCTCTTCGGAAATTGCATCGGTGATGCCGGTACGGATCGGACCGGGGCATATGCAGTTGACGGTGATGCCCTCGCGGCCGAGATCGACGGCGAGACCCCGGGTCAGACCGATCACGCCATGTTTCGCAGCGACGTAAGGACTGTTGCCGGGTGACGCGCCGAGGCCTTCGGTGGAGGCGATATTGACGATCCGGGGATGTTCGGCCTTTCGCAGATGGGGCAGGGCGGCGCGGATCATCCGCTGATGGGCCGCGAGCATGACCGCCATCGTCGGTTCCCAGCCCTGCTCGTAACTGTCCTCGGCAATATCCGCCGGTATGGCAAAGCCCGCGTTGTTGACCAATATGTCGATGCCGCCAAGGCTTTGCGCGATATCGGCAACCACCGTCTTGATGGCGTCGGGATTGCTGACATCCAGGGTCCAGGCTTGCGCGGAGCCCTGATAGCCCGCTTCCCCGATTTCCCGCACCACGGCATCGCATCGGTCCTGGTCAAGATCGGTCACTGCAACCTGGGCGCCTTCGGACGCGAACAGATGCGCCGTAGCCCGGCCCATGCCGCTGGCCGCGCCGGTAATGATCGCGACCTTGCCGGCGATGGAGCGGCTAAGCGGTTGATAGGGTTCCACGGTCAGGCGTCCAGAAAGCCCTTGAGCCGCTGGTTGATGATTTGCTCCGCTTCGGCCATGATCCGGTCAATCAGTTCCTGGCAGGTCGGGATATCATTGATCAGGCCGGCGACCATGCCGCAGCTCCAGGCGCCCACGTCCATGTCGCCTTCGAGCATGATCTTCGGGTAAACGCCCGCGACCTGTTCGATGACGTCGGAAAATTGCAGGTCGGCGCCCTTCTCCTTTTCGATCTCGAGCAGCCGCTCGACCGCCGGGTTGGTCAGCACGCGCTCGGTGTTGCGCAGCGGGCGCATGACGAGGCGGGTGTCGAGCTCGCTGGCGGCGACGATCGCGTCCTTCACATTCTGGTGCACCGGTGCTTCCTTGGTGGCGATGAAGCGGGTGCCCATGTTCATGCCCTCTGCGCCCATCGCCAGCGAGGCGACGAGGCTGCGGCCGTCGGCCTGACCGCCGGAGGAAACGAAGGGTATGTCCAGCTCGTCGGCCGCACGCGGCAGCAGGATCATGTTCGGAATATCGTCCTCGCCAGGATGGCCGCCGCATTCGAAGCCGTCAACCGAGACCGCGTCGCAGCCGATGCTCTGCGCCTTCAGCGCGTGGCGGACTGCGGTGCACTTGTGGATCACCTTGATGCCGGCATCGTGCAGCGCGGGCAGCACCTGCACCGGGTTGTTGCCGGCGGTTTCGACAACCTTGACGCCGCCCTCGATGATCGCCTTGACCATGCCTTCATAGTCGGGCGAATTGACCACCGGCAGGAAGGTCAGGTTCACGCCGAACGGCTTGTCGGTCATGTCCCGGCACTTGGCGATCTCGTCGGCCAGCGCCGCCGCCGACGGCTGTGTCAGGGCGGTGATGATGCCGAGGCCGCCCGCGTTGGACACGGCAGCGGCCAGTTCGGCAAATCCCACATAATGCATGCCGCCCTGGATGATCGGATGCTCGATGCCGAAAAGCTCGGTGATGCGTGTTTTCATTGGGATTTGCTCCTGTGATTGGAAGAATTGGAAGCATGTCTGCTCCATCCGGGAATCAGTTTAATCGCGCGATTAAATAGCAGGCGATTGACCGCCCGTCCAGTCGCCTGTGGTCACGCCTTTCCAGATCTGGCCGGGAGAGGTCGCGGCCAGCTCCTCGCCCAGCCGGCGGGACCAGTGATGCTCGTTGCCGAGAGCGTCGCGCCAGGCCCAGAGCCGCCGGGTATAGTGGTGCAGATCATATTCCTGGGTATAGCCCATCGCGCCGTGGACCTGGTGGAAGGGCACGGTGACCGCCTCGACGCTGTGGCCGATCTGGACCTTGGCGATCACCGCCTCGTGCCAGGCCTTTGCCGGGTCATCGGCGTGGCGGGCGATGGCGCTGGCCGCCTGGGTCGCGGCCATGGTGGCGGCAGCGCATTCCGAGGCGGCCACGGCCAGCTGGTGCTGGATCGCCTGGAACTTGGACAGCGGCCGGCCGAACTGCTCGCGCTGCGAGACATAGTCGATCGACAGATTGAGGGCGGTTTCCATGGTGGCGGCCATCTGCACCGCGCGGACCGTGAGGATCATCGCCTCGAAGGCGCGCCGCGACAGGTCGGTTTTTGCCGATTGTTCGGCCAGATGGCCGGAGAAGACGAATTGCGTCATGCCGTCGGGCGACAGCGATTCCTCGGGAGAGCGGGTCGCCAGACGGTTGTCGAACAGCGCGATTTCATGATGGGCAGCATCAAACAGCACGATCTTGTCCGCGTGCATGCCGAACGGGATGTCGGCGGCTGGCGTGGGACCGCTCAGCGCAAAGCTGGCGGTGCCGTCGGCGGGGGCCAGACCGGCGCGGTCTAGCATCCAGTTGGCGATCAGCGTTTCGGCGAACGGCACCGGCGATGCGGCCTGCGCCGAGGCCCAGATTGCGCCGAAGACCTCGTCCAGATCCGCGCCAAAGCCGCCATTGCTTTCACTGACCCATGCGAGCGGCAGGCCGTTTTCGGCGAGCGCGTCCCAGAGAGCCTGCGGATATTGGCCGGCTTCGGCCTGGTGCGGCACTTCGCGGCTGCACAGGTCGGTGTAAATTTTGGTCGCGGTTTCGGCGACCATGGCTTCGGTGTTGATCATGAGAATAGCCTGCCTTTGATAGAACCGTTCGCACTGAACTTGTCGCAGTGCGGCAGTTGCCGAGGGATGTCCTTCGACAAGCTCAGGACGAACGGAATGGAATTCAGGATTTCTGTCATCATCTGAGCCCCAGTTGGCGCGCGATGATCCCGCGCATCACTTCGGTGGTGCCGCCGCGCAGCGTGGTGGGCGGAGAACGCAATACGCCGATATTCATGATCCGCCGCATATCCGGGCTCCACTGGTCGGACGGCAGGTCGTTGAGCATTGCGCGCACCTGCAGGGTCAGGTCGTTTTCCAGCCGGTTGCCGAGATCCTTGACCAGCGCAGCCTCGGTTTCGGGCGACACGCCCTGGTTCAGCAGATTGGCGATCGCCCAGGACATGCCGCGCAAGGTGCGCAGATTGGCGATCAGCTTGCCGAGGCGCGCCTGCGATTCGGATCCCATTTTGTCGCCCAGCTGCCCCAGTGCGGTTTCCAGCGTGATATAGCTGGACAGGAAGCGTTCCGGTCCGGACCGTTCCATCGCCAGCTCACCGGTCACCTGCGCCCAGCCGCCGCCTTCTTCGCCGAGCAGGCAGTCGTCGGGGACGATCACGTCCTCGAAATAGACCTCGTTGAAATGGGCATCGCCGGACAGGTCGACGATCGGCTTGATGGTGACACCGGGCAGGCTGAGATCAATCAGGAGCTGCGACAGGCCGACATGGCGGTTGCGGCCATCGGCAGGGGAGGTGCGCAGCAGCGCCACCATATAATGCGAGATATGGGCGCCGGAGGACCAGATTTTCTGGCCGTTGATCTTCCAGCCGTCGCTCACCTTCTCCGCCCTGGTCTTGACATTGGCGAGATCGGACCCGGCTCCCGGTTCGCTGAGGCCGATCGCGAAATAGCATTCGCCGGCGGCGATGCGCGGCAGGATGTCGCGCTTCTGCTCCTCGGTGCCGTGGGCGAGCAGCATCGGCGCGTGCTGGCGGTCGGCGATCCAGTGAGCGGCGACGGGCGCACCCGCGCGCAGGGTTTCCTCGGTCACGATATAGCGTTCGAGCGCGCTCTTGTCGTGGCCGCCATATTGCGAGGACCAGGTCAGGCCGATCCAGCCGCGCTTGCCCATTTTCCTCGAAAATTCGGGGTCGGCGGAGGCCATCCAGCATTCCGGCTCGGGCCTGAAATTGCCGGCCTCGCGTTCCGACTTGAGAAAGGCCTGCAGCTCGCCGCGCAATTGCTCGAGCGCCGAATCAGGCTGGATGACAGGGAAGTTAAATCTTTGCATGGGCAATCCTTATCAGGGCAGACCCGTTCATGCTGAGCCTGTCGAAGCATCTTGGCAAGCGTCCTTCGACAGGCTCAGGACGAACGGTGGACGGTGCGCGGCGGTTCATGGCGTCACGATATCGAATTGCGGATTTACCTCGTCGAGGGCGCCGAACATAGCTGCCATCAAGGCCGTATTTCCGCTGACGATCATCTGCTTCTGCCCGATCAGTTCCGGCGCACTGGCCTCCCGCATCAGCAGCCTGGTGAACAGCGCGCGGCTGATCGTTATCTGCGTGTCCGACCCGTCTGCGGTAATCGCATAATCTTCCTTGCGCGGAAACATCACGCTCTTGCCAAGATCGATGCTCACCGCTTCTTTCCGGTCGGGGAACCAGAAGCGGATGATACCGCCTTCGCCCTGCATCTTGGCCGGATTGAAGCGGGTCGCGATGGCGTCGAACAGGTCAACCGCCGGGATGCCGCTGAGGACCCTGGCATTGGCACTGCTGATCGAGTCCCTGGCAATATTGCCCTCGCGCAATTCCCTGGCGCCGACCAGATAGATATTGCGCCAGGTCCCGGCCTCGGCCTGGAAGCCGAGCTGTTCGTAGGTCGAGGCCAGCCATTTCTTCGCCGCGTCATTGGCCGGATCGGCAAAGACGAGATGATTGAAGACGGTTGCCGCCCAGCGATAGTCACCTTCGCTAAAAGCCTTTTCGCCGACTGCCAGCGCCCGGTCCGGGCCGCCCATGGCCTCGACATATTTTTTCGAGGCCTCGACCGGCGGCAGTTCGTGATAATGGGCCGGCACCGCGTCCCACCAGCCGAAATAGCGCTGGTAGACCGCCTTGCTGTTGTGGTTTAGCGTGCCGTAATAGTCGCGGACGCCGAAGTCGCTTTTCGCGAAGTCCGGTTCGCCGATATTCTCGGCAATCTCGTCCATGGTTGCGCCCTGATTGGCCTGCCGCATGGTCTGGTCATGGACATAGCGATAGATGCCGCGCTGGTTTTGCAGCGCCGTCTTCACATTGTCGCTGCCCCAGGTCGGCCAGTGATGGGATGCCAGCATCACGTCGGATTTGGCGCCATATCTGGCGAGCATGGCGTCGATCACCTTGCTCCATTTCAGCGTATCACGAACCAGTGCGCCGCGCGGGGTCAGCACATTGTGGAAGGTACGGGTTGCGACTTCGGCGGTGTGCAGCGCCCTGAACTGCGGCAGGTAGAAGACCAGCTCGGCTGGCGCTTCGGTTTCGCCGGCATCCATGAAGTCGAAGCTGATGCCGTCTATGGTCAGGGTCTCGCCATCCTTGCCGATCGATTTTGTCGGCGGCACCAGCGCGATATCGCCGCTCGACAGTTTCTGGCCGAGGCCGCCGCCGACATGGCCGGTGGTGCTCGCGGGCAGGGCGGTGCCGAACTGATATTGCACGCGCCGGTTCATCGCGGTGCCGGCAATCACGCTTTCGCCGATGGATTCGGCGAGAAAGCCATGCGGCGCGATGACCTGGATCTTGCCCGCTGCAATATCCTCGGGAGAAGCAACCCCGGCGACTCCGCCGAAATGGTCGCCATGGCTGTGGGTGAAGATCACCGCTACCACGGGCCTGGCACCAAGCGTCTGGTTGGCGAGTGCCAGACCGGCTTTTGCCGGAGCGGGCGTGGTCAGCGGGTCGACGATGATCCAGCCGGTCTTGCCGGCGATCAGCGTCATCTGCGCCAGATCATAGCCGCGCAGCTGGTAGATGCCGGGCACGACCTCGAACAGGCCGTGGATGCTGTTGAGCTTGGCTTGCCGCCAGAGCGAGGGATTGACGGTGTCGGGCGCGGTGCCCTCGATGAAGTCGAACTGGCGGGAGTCCCAGGCCACCGAGCCGTCCGCGTTGAGGATCTTGTCGCTGGGGATTTTGGCAAGAAAACCGCGCCTGGCATTTTCGAAATCTTTCTGGTCGGCGATCGGCAGCTCAGCCGCCACCTGCGCATTGGCGGCCCTGGTCGCCTCGGTAGCGACGCCTTCGGGAGGGGCTGCCTGGATAGGGGCCGCCAATATCAGGGCCACCATTGAAAGTGCGGTCTTTGTCATGCTCTCTCTCCTTCATGTTCCCCTGCGCAGGCAGGGGTCCATCTCCCGAAATTTCCTCGACGCGCCATCAGGAGATGGACTCCCGCCTTCGCGGGAGAGCACCCTACGCCCCCTTGAACACCGGCTTGCGCTTTTCGAGGATCGCATCAATCGCCTCGCGGTGATCGTCCAGCTGCTGCAATACGCCCTGGAACAGCGCCGCCTGGTCGAGATTTTCCTTGAGCGTCACGCTCTGCGCGGTGCGCACCAGCTCCTTGGTCTTGCGGATCGCCAGCGGCGGCAGCGCCACGACCATTTCGGCGAGTTCATAGGCGCGCTCGAGCAGCTTGTCATTGGCGACCACTTCCGACACCAGGCCATAATCCAGCGCCTTCTGCGCATCGATGAACTCGCCGGTGAACAGCATCTGGTTGGCCCGGGCCTGGCCGATGATCCGGGGCAGCAGCCAGGCGCCACCATCGCCGGGGATGATACCGACGCGCAGGAAGCTTTCGGCAAAAATCGCGTCCTCGCCGGCGATGCGGATATCGCACATCGTGGTCAGGTCATTGCCCGCACCGATCGCATGGCCGTTGACCGCCGCGATCACGGGTACCGAGATCTGCGAAAAGGCCAGCGGGATGCGCTGGATCCCGGTCTTGTACCAGTTCTCGATCTGCAGCGGGGTCATGTTCTGCTCGGCGGTCATCGCCTTGATCTCGTGCAGATTGCCGCCGGAGGAAAAGCTCTTGCCACTGGCGGCGAGCACAACGCAGCTGACACCGGCATCGGCATCGGCCCTGTTGATCGCATTGACCAGCGCTTCGCACAGATCTTTCGAGAGTGCATTGCGCGTTTCCGGCTTGTTCAGCGTGATTGTAACGATGCGGTCATTTTTCTCGTAGAGAATGACGTCAGCCATAGAGTTTGTTCCTTGCCCTGCGTTTCTTTTCTTGTGCCACCGTCATTGCAGGGGTTCATGGATTCTGCAAGACTCGCTCCGCTCAACTCGCTAAATGAACGATGATGATCCGAAAGAAAATGCCAGTCGCAAGCGAGAGCACATCGGGTTTCACGCTGGTGGAGCTGATGGTGGTACTGCTGATCATCGGGCTGATGGCGTCGGTCGTCGTCTTTTCCTTTCCCGGCGGCAGCAGCGCGCTGGAGGAGGATGCCCAGCGCTTTGCGGCGCGCACGGCGGCGCTCCGTGACAATGCGATCCTCCAGTCGCGGCCGATGGCGGTGCAGGTTACGGCGTCCGGCTACAGCTTTCTGGAACGGCGCAAGGGCAGCTGGTCGGTGATAGAGGACAAGCCCTTTGTCTCGACCAGCTGGTCGAGCGGCGTCAGCGCGAAGACCGGCGAAACCGGACCGATGATGATCAGTTTTGAAAGCACCGGTCTGCCCAGCGATCAGGCCGAGCTCGTCCTGCAGGGCGAAGCGCAAAGCCGCCGCATCCTGATTGCCCCGATGGGCGATGTGCAACTGGCCGGAGCCGCGCCATGACGAGACTCGGCAAATATGCTGGCGTCAGATCTGGCGAACGCGGTTTCACCCTGATCGAAATGCTGGTCGCCCTGTCCGTTTTCAGCCTCGCTGCCCTCGCCCTGATCCGGCTTCAGGCTTTCACCACGAACAATGCCGCGGAACTGGAGCTGCGCGTGGTTGCCCAGTCGGTGGTCCGCAACCGGGCAGTCGAGATCCTGACCGATCCGCGCCCGCCGGCGCTCGGCAAGCAGGCCGGCGCGGTCGAAAATGGCGGCTGGCAATGGCGATGGGCGCAGGACGCGAAACTGACCGAGGACCAGCGCTTCATCCAGGTCGACATCAGCGCGCGCGAGGAAGGCAGCGGCGCCCCTGCTTCGCTGACCATCCTCAGGCCATCGGAACTGTTACTGGATGAGCCACTGGTCGAGCAGCCCCAAAACTAGCGATGCGTCTGGAAAAATCTCATGTTTGACCTTTGTTTCGACCGGCACAGGGGGTAGAAGCGCGGGGAAATGAACCGACGGAAAGAAAAATGAGCAAACTCGAAGACGCATTAGAAGATTTCGACATGGACGATCTTCCCGAGGAAGACGAGTCGCTGCTGGAATGGTGGGATTTTGATGATCATGCAGAGATGGTCGCAGCCGTAGCGGGTGATCTTCAGTTCATCATCGAAAGCGCGCTCGATGCACGCGGCGATGCCCTGCTCGCCCTGCCGGCGGGCGACGACGCCATGCCGGTGCTCGAGGCGCTGGCCGAAAAGCCGATCAAGTGGAAATATGTCACGATCATCCCGACCCATGACTTGCTGGTCCCGCTCGACGATCCGCGCAGCCAGGTGAAGAAGCTGGCCAGCCTGTTTCTGACGCGCGGCGCGCGGGTGCTGCCGCTGGCACCGGAGCATGAGGATTATCACATGGCCGGGGCCGCTGCCGATGCGCGGCTGCGGGATACGAAATGGCCACCCGATCTGGTGCTGCTCGGCATGGGCGCCGACGGCAGCACCGCCGGGATCATGGAAAGCGCCGACATGGAAGAGGCGCTGGACGGACCACCGGAAAAAATCGCGGTCGGCCTGCTCCCGGAGGATGGCGACACGCCGGTGGTGACGATCACCAAGGCGGCGATCTGCGAAGCGCGCACCGTGGCGGTCCTGCTCAAGGGCGCTGCCAGCCAGACGATGCTGGAAAGCGAGATCGAACAGGGTGCGACCAGCATGGCGCCGATCGGCCGGATATTTGCCGATCTCGCGGTGCCTGTGGACATCTATGTGGAAAATTGAGGGATTATAGGAGGTGTCTATCGTCGATCGATGCGACTATCGATTGATTTAACTGTACGATTAAACCATGGTGCCGGGAATGCGAATCGCCGAAGCAGGCGATCGATTATCTGGAGAACGACCGACCATGCATCCTTCTGTCCACGCCAAGGAAAATCCTGACAAGCCAGCCGTGATCATGGCAAGTTCGGGGGAAGTCATCACTTATGGCGAGCTGGACAGGCTGTCGAACCGGGTCGCCCAGCTCTACCGCAGCCGCGGCCTGCAGATCGGCGACACGGTTGCGATCTGCATGGAAAACCATCCGCAATTTTTCCCAGTCACCTGGGGGTCGCAGCGATCCGGCCTGTTCCAGGTCGCCATTTCCAGCCGCCTGACGGCCGACGAAGTCAGCTATATCCTGAAGGATTCCGGCGCCAAGCTGCTGATCAGTTCGCAGAAGATGCTGCCGGTCATTGACCAGGTTCGGGAGTTGAATCCCGAAGTGGACCAGCTGATCTTTGGCGTGGACGACGAGCGCGCTATCGAGCCGGTCCTCGAATCGATGCCAGACACGCCGATCGCAGACGAGCGCGCCGGTATCGACATGCTCTATTCGTCGGGCACGACCGGCCAGCCCAAGGGTGTGAAACTGCCCTTGCCGCTGGAGGAAGATATTGCCGGGCCAAATGGCATAGCCACGCTGGCCCAGATGATATTCGGATTTCACCCGGACTGCGTCTATCTCTCGCCGGCGCCGCTTTATCATGCCGCGCCGCTGCGCTGGAACATCGCGGTGCAGGCGCTGGGCGGCACCAGCATCATCATGGAGAAATTCGATCCCGAGCATGCGCTGCAGCTGATCGAGAAGTACAAGTGCGATGTCGGCCAGTGGGTGCCGACCCATTTCGTCCGGATGCTGAAATTGCCGGAAGAAATCCGCAACAAATATGACGTGTCCTCGATCAAGAGCGCGGTCCATGCCGCGGCGCCGGTGCCGGTGCCGATCAAGGAAGCGATGATCGAATGGTGGGGGCCGGTGCTCAACGAATATTATGCCGGCACCGAAGGCAATGGCTTCGTCTTCTGCAACAGCGAAGGCTGGCTGGCGCACAAGGGGACGGTCGGACAGCCGATCAATTGCGTCGTCCATATCTGCGATGAAAATGGCGAGGAAGTGCCGGTTGGCGAGGAAGGCCAGATCTATTTCGAAAGCGGCTCCAAGTTCGAATATCACAACGATCCGGAGAAGACCAAGGCGGCAACCCACGAAAAGGGCTGGACGTCGCTGGGCGATGTCGGGAAGCTGGACGAGGACGGCTTTCTGTATCTGACCGACCGCAAGAGCTTCATGATCATTTCCGGCGGGGTGAATATCTATCCGCAGGAAATCGAGAATCTGCTGGTCACCCATCCGAAGGTTGCCGATGCGGCCGTGATTGGCGCGCCGGACGAGGATATGGGCGAGAAGGTCGTCGCGGTCGTGCAGCCGATGGACATGGCAGAGGCGGGCGAGGAACTGGCGCAGGAACTGGAAGCCTATCTCCGCCGCTCGCTCTCCGGCGTCAAGGTGCCGCGTCGGATCGACTTTCGCGCGGAACTGCCGCGCCATGCCACCGGCAAGCTCTACAAGCGGCTGCTGCGCGATGAATATTGGAACAAGCAGGAAGGCGAAACAGTCTGATGGCAACGCACGCGGAACCCATTCTGACCGGCCCGGATGCCCAGGCCATCATCGACCCGGCCAATTATGTCGACTGGGACGGCTTGCTCGACCGGTTCGACCGGCTGCGCAGCGAAACGCCGGTGGTTCGGGTGGTCAACGACGAGGTCCATGATCCCTTCTGGCTGGTCACCAGCTATGATGACGTGATGCGGATCAGCAAGGACAACAAGCTGTTCCTGAACAGTCCGCGCAGCGTTACCTTCAGCGACAAGAACAGCGGCGCCTTCGTCAAGTCGATCACCGGCGGTGATCCCAATCTGGTGCGTTCGCTGGTCGCCCTCGATGCGCCGACCCACCCCAAATATCGCCGGCTGACGCAAGACTGGTTCATGCCGAAGAATATTCGCCAGATGGAAGACGAGATCAGCGCGCTTGCCAGGGTCACGGTCGACCGGCTGGTCGATGCCGGCGGGGAGGCCGATTTTGTGCCACTGGTTTCTGCCCCCTATCCGCTGCATGTGGTGATGCAGATACTGGGCGTGCCGGAAGCGGACGAACAGCGGATGCTGTTTCTGACCCAGCAGATGTTCGGCGGGCAGGATGAGGATCTCAACAAGTCCGGCATGGCCAATATGACACCGGAGCAGATCATGCAGCTGGTGGTCGGCGCGGTCGCCGATTTCGAGGCCTATTTCGCCAAGCTGACCGAAGAAAAACGCGCCCATCCGACCGATGACGTGGCGAGCGTTATTGCCAACGCGAAGGTGGACGGCGCGCATCTCAGCGACCGCGACATGGCCGGCTATTATATCATCCTGGCGGCCGCGGGGCATGACACGACCTCGGCATCGACCGCTGGCGCGATGATGGCGCTGGCCCGCGACCCCGAACAATTTGCCCGGCTCAAGGCCGATCGCGACCTGCTCCCCGGTATTGTCGAGGAAGCGATCCGCTGGACGACGCCGGTGCAGCATTTCATGCGCACCGCAGCCGAGGATACCGAGCTTGGCGGGCAGAGGATCGCCAAGGATGACTGGCTGATGATCAGCTATATTGCCGCCAATCATGATCCGGATGTCTTTCCCGCCCCGCGCAAGTTTGACGCGAGCCGCTCGCCCAACCGGCATATCGCCTTTGGTGCCGGCGCGCATCAATGTCTCGGCCTGCACATGGCGCGCATGGAAATGAAGATATTGTTCAACGAATTGCTGGACCGGATCGAAACACTGGAACTGGCGGGCGAACCGGTCCGCGCCAAGTCGACCTTTGTCGGCGGACTCAAGACCCTGCCGATCCGCTACACTCTATCAAAATGAATGGCGCGAACGGACTTGTAATCCACTATAATCGACTCAAATAGAATCATAAGGAGAGCATCATGGTTACCCAATATAAGAATCTCATCAACGGCGAGATGGTCGGCACGGCGAACACGCTGGACGTCGTCAATCCGGCCAATGAAGAAGTGATCGGCCAGGTTCCTGCCTGTGGCGAGGAAGAGCTTAACCAGGCCGTTGCCGCCGCCCGCGCCGCCTTCAAGACCTGGTCGAAAAAGCCGATCGACGAGCGCCGCAAGGTGGTCCAGGCGATCGCCGGCGTGATCAACGAGAATAGTGACGAGCTGTTCCGGCTGCTGACCGCCGAGCAGGGCAAGCCCCATGCTCAGGCGCAGGGCGAAATCGCCGGCGCGGCCTATATGGCGGGCTCGCAGGCTACGCTGGAACTGGAAGACGAGATCAACGAGGATACGGAGCAGCGTCTGAGCCGCACCCGCCGCGTACCGGTCGGCGTTGTCGGCGGTATCGTGCCCTGGAATTTCCCGGTGATGATGGCGGTGCAGAAAATTGCTCCGGCGCTATTGTCGGGTTGCACGATCGTGCTCAAGCCTTCACCATTTACACCGCTGACCACCTTGCGTCTTGCCGAACTGATCAAGGACGTGGCCCCTCCGGGCGTCGTCAATATCATCACCGGCGAGGACAGCCTCGGGCCGCTGATCACCGCGCATCCCGATATCGACAAGATCACCTTCACCGGCTCCACCGCGACCGGCAAGAAGATCATGGAAGGCGCTTCCAAGGATCTCAAGCGGATCACGCTCGAACTGGGCGGCAATGACGCCTCGATCGTCCTGCCCGATGCAAATGTCGAAAAGGTCGCAGAGCAACTGTTCTGGTCGAGCTTTACCAATGCCGGGCAGATCTGCGTCGCGGCGAAACGCATCTATATCCACGAGGATATTTATGACGAGCTCAGCGCCGCGATTGCTGCTTATGCCAAGAATGTGAAGGTCGGCGACGGCTCCCAGCAGGGCACCGCAGTCGGACCTATCCAGAACAAGAAGCAATATGAGCGGGTACTGGAGCTGATCAAGGATGCCAAGGACAATGGCTATAAATTCCTGGTCGGCGGCGATGCCCAGGATGACAGCATTCCGGGCTATTATGTTCCGATCACGATCCTAGACAATCCGCCGGAAGATGCGCGGATTGTCGCCGAGGAGCAATTCGGTCCGGTCATGCCGCTGATGAAATTCAGTACCACCGACGAAGCGATCAGCCGCGCCAATAATAGCGAATATGGTCTCGCCGGTGCAGTATGGACCGCCGATCCGGACGAAGGCGTCCGGGTTGCCGAGCAGCTCGAAACCGGCACCGTCTGGGTCAACGAGTTCCTCCACCTGTCGCCCTTCGCGCCCTTTGGCGGACACAAGCAGTCTGGCTTTGGCGCCGAATATGGCAAGGAAGGCCTGCTCGAGTTCACCTATCCGCAGGTGATCACGGTCAAGAAAGACAATGTGCCCGCCTGACGCCGGCACACCAGGATGGGAAAGGGCCGGTTATCACTATTGTGATGGCCGGCTTTTTCATTTGACGCTGGCGCTGGTGCGGTTTAACCGGTCAGTTAAATTTTCGACTCTCAACCAATCAAAGGAATAAGACTATGGCAGAAGCCTATATTGTTGACGCGGTTCGTACCGCTGGAGGCCGTCGCGGCGGCCGTTTGGCGGGCGTGCATCCGGTGGACCTGGGCGCGGCGACGCTCAATGCCATTGTCGACCGCAATGATTTTGACGCCAGTGCGGTTGAAGATGTGATTACCGGCTGTGTCTCGCAGGGCGGCGAGCAATCCGGAGATGTCGGTCGCAATGCGGTTCTGGCGTCAAAGCTGCCGGACAGCATACCGTCGGTTTCGATCGACCGTCAGTGCGGTTCCTCGCAACAGTCGATCCATTTCGCGGCGCAGGGCGTGATGTCCGGTACCCAGGACATGGTTCTGGCGCACGGCATCGAAAGCATGTCCCGCGTACCGATGGGTTCGACGTTCAAGCTGTTCAAGGACGCCGGACTCGGAACCAACATGTCGGAAGGTCTCAAAAAGGCCTATCCCGGCATTCAGTTCAGCCAGTTCATGGGCGCCGAAATGCTGGTCAAGAAGCATGGCTTCACCCGCCAGGATCTGGACGAATTTGCCCTTGAAAGCCACCAGAAGGCGATCAGGGCGGTCGAATCGGGCGCTTTTGACAATGAAATCGTTCCGATCGAAATCGAAACCGCCGAAGGCAAGGAACAGCACAAGGTCGACGAAGGCATCCGCTTTGACGCCACGATGGAAAGCATCGGCGCGGTCAAGCTGCTGCAGGAAGGCGGCGCGATTACCGCTGCCAACGCCAGCCAGATTTGCGATGGTTCCAGCGCGGTGCTGATCTGCTCGGAACAGGCGCTGAAGGATCATGGTCTCACCCCGCGCGCGCGGATCGTCAACCTGACGGTCACCGCTGGTGATCCGGTGATCATGCTGGAAGAGCCATTGTTCGCGACCGACCGCGCGTTGCAGCGGGCCGGCATGAAGATGAGCGATATCGATCTCTATGAAGTGAACGAGGCCTTCGCTCCGGTTCCGCTCGCCTGGCTGAAGCATGTCGGCGCGGACCGGGACAAGATCAACGTCAACGGCGGCGCTATCGCTCTCGGTCACCCGCTGGGCGCATCCGGCACCAAGCTGATGGCAACATTGCTCAACGCCATGGAAGCGCGCGGCTCGAAATATGGTCTGCAGACGATGTGCGAAGGCGGCGGCCAGGCCAATGTCACGATCATCGAGCGTTTGGGTTAGGGCTGCTATATTATATTATCCGTTAGCCTTAAGCTTGTCGAAGGGCGCCTCTCGTCGACAGGCGTGATTCGACAGGCTCACCACTAACGGCAGGTATCAAAAGGAAAGACAAGAATATGGAACTCAATAGCAATATTTCGGCCGTGATTACCGGCGGTGCCTCCGGCCTCGGCGCGGCAACCGCGCGCCGTCTCGCCGCCAAGGGCGTGAAGGTCGCCTTGTTCGACCTCAACGAGGAAAAAGGCGAGGCGCTGGCCAGCGAACTGGGCGGTGTCTTCTGCAAGGTCAATGTGACCGACGATGACAGCGTCGACGCCGGCTTTGAAAAGGCCCGCGCCGCCAACGGCCAGGAACGGATTCTTGTCAATTGCGCCGGCATCGGCAACGCGATCAAGACCGCCAGTCGTTCCAAGGAAGACGGTTCGATCAAGCATTTCCCGATGGATGCCTTCAATTTCGTCATCCAGGTCAATCTGGTCGGCACCTTTCGCTGCATCGCAAAATCGGCGGCCGGCATGCTGACCCTCGATCCGCTGGAAGACGGCGATCGCGGTGCCATGGTCAATACCGCCTCGGTGGCCGCAGAAGACGGCCAGATCGGTCAGGCGGCCTATGCCGCGTCCAAGGGCGGTGTGGTCGGCATGACCCTGCCGATCGCGCGCGACCTGTCCCGCGAGGGCATTCGCGTCAACACCATCCTGCCCGGCATCTTCGATACGCCGCTGCTCGCCGGTGCACCGCAAAATGTCCGCGATGCGCTTGGCGCCATGGTCCCGCATCCGCCGCGGCTCGGCCAGCCGGACGAATATGCGGCGCTCGCATTGTGCATGATCGAGACGCAATATTTCAACGGCGAGGATGTCCGCCTCGACGGCGGCATCCGGATGGCGCCGCGCTGATCATCAAACCGGAAGGGCTGCGAGAGATTCGCGGCCCTTTTTGTATCCCCAGGAGAGTCGCATGACCGAATATACCCAGATCCTCTACGACGTCGCCGACCAGATCGCGACGATTACGATCAACCGGCCGGAAAAGATGAACGCCTTTACCGGGACGATGATCCGGGAAATGACCGATGCGTTCGACCGCATCGACGCCGATGACAATGTCCGGGCGGTGGTGGTGACCGGTGCCGGCGACCGCGCCTTTTGCGCCGGTGCCGATCTGACGCCGGAAGATGGCAAGAAGCCGTTCGCCAGCGACGAGCCGGTCGAGGATTATTCCGATCCCCGGGTACGGGATGGCGGCGGCCTGCTGATCCTGCGCATCTATCAGTGCCTGAAGCCGGTGATCGGCGCGGTCAATGGCGTGGCGGTCGGTGTCGGCGCGACGATGCTGCTGCCGATGGACATGCGGCTGGCCAGCGAGACGGCGCGCTTCGGTTTTGTCTTTGCCCGGCGCGGCATCGCGCCCGATGGCGCGGCCAGCTGGTTCCTCCCCAATCTGGTCGGCCGGGCGCAGGCGCTGGAATGGTGCCTGACCGGACGGGTGTTCGATGCCGAGGAAGCGCTGAAGGGTGGTCTGGTCCGGTCGCTGCACAAGCCTGACGAGCTGCTGCCCGCCGCCTATGCGCTGGCGCGCGAGATTGTCGACAATACGGCGCCGGTATCGATCGCCGTCACCCGGCAGATGCTGTGGCAATTGCCCGCCGCCGACCACCCGATGGAAGCGCACAAGGTCGACAGCCGGATCATCTACAATCGGGCGAAATCCGACGATGCCAGGGAGGGTATTGCGAGCTTCCTGGAGAAGCGCGCGCCCAACTATCCGGACAAAGTATCCAGCGACTTGCCAGACAGCTTCCCATGGTGGAAAGAACCTGTTTATAAGTGACAAAATTGTGACGTGGATCACAAGGGGGATGACAAATGGGCGTCGACAAATTGGTGACCAAGGAAAATGAGGCAGGCGCGCGCGACAAGCTGATCGAGACCGCCAGCCAGATCATGCGCGAAGGCGACACGATCGATATTTCCTTCAGCGAGCTGTCGGTCCGGTCCGGTCTTAACAGCGCGCTGGTCAAATATTATTTCGGCAACAAGGATGGGCTGCTCGAGGCGATTCTGGAGCGCGACATGGACAATATCCTGGTCCAGGTCGGCCTGCTGATCAAAAAGGACTGGCCGCCGGAAGACAAGCTGCGCCACCATATCGGGGCGGTGATCGACACCTATTATGAATTTCCCTATCTGAACCGGCTGACCATGCGCCTGATTCGCGAATTGCCGCCGGAAGGCGCGCGCAAGATCGCGGACAAATATCTGAAACCCCTGTCCGGGGCCTACAAGATTTTCGTCGGCGAAGGCATCAAGTCGGGCGTGTTCCGGGAAGTCGATCCCGACCTCTTCTATTCCGCCGTCACCGGCGCCGCAGACCGCTTCTTTACCGGCAAGCTGGTCTGGAAATATTGTTACGGCCGCGACGATTTCGACGAGCGGATGCGCGACGCCTATCGCGAGCAGACGGTCGACCTGATCATGGCCGGGATCCTGAAATAGCTGATCATTGAAGCGAGGCGAGCCTATGAACAAGACCTCGGGAATAATGGCGCTGGCCGCCGCTCTGGCTATCACTTCACCGGCGTTCGCCCATGGCGATAATGCTGCAGGCACGCCGCCGCAGGGTCCGGTGATGAGCGCCGATCAGATGTTCAAGGCCTTTGGCTGGGATTTTGACAAGGCCGAGATCAGGACCGAAACGCTGGCCGACGGCTTCCACGTCCTGTTCGGCCTCGGCGGCAATATCGCCGTTTCGGTCGGCGGGGACGGCACGCTGATTGTCGATGACCAGTTCCCGCAGCTGATGCCGAAGATCAAGGCCGCGCTGAAGGCGATTGGCAGCGAGAAAGTCGATTTCGTGGTCAACACCCACTGGCATTTCGATCATGCCGACGGGAACAAGACACTGGGCGAGCAAGGCAGCTGGATCGTATCCCAATCCAACAGCCGCGATAGAATGCTGAAGGACAATATCGTCAATTTCGGGCCTTTTGCGACCGAGCAGAAAGCCGATCCGCAGCACGCCCTGTCCGACATTACCTTTGACACGACGATGCAGTTTCACATCAACGGGCAGAAAATTGACCTGATGCACTTCGGCCCGGCCCATACCGCCGGCGATACCGCGGTGCTCTTTCGCGGCGTCAATGCAGTGCATCTGGGGGATGTGTTCAACAACAGCGGCTATCCGTTCATCGATGCCGACAATGGCGGCGACCTTGCCGGGATGATCGCTTTCTGCCAGGCGGTCCATGATGCGATCGACGACCGGACCAGGGTCATTCCCGGCCATGGCCCGGTGACCGACCGGGCAAAGCTGGCGCGCTATATCGAGGTGCTGACCATCATTCAGGATCGCGTCCAGGCGCTGATCGATGACGGCAAGTCATTGCAGGAGATCATGGCGGCAAAACCGACGGCCGAGTTCGACACCGAGTTTCAGGCCAATGAAATGATGCTGCCGAGCTTCCTCAGCCGTGTCTACGCAAGCCTGACGCGGGACTAGTCCTCACTCCGCCGCTTCGCCTTCGGGTTCCAGCTTGTCCTGCGTGCGCAGTTCGAAGTCGCTGGCATCGTGCCGTTCGCGCAGCTGGCCCTCGAGATCGCCCCAGGCGCGGTTGACCATCTTGCCGCGCTGCACCGCCGGCCGTTCGCCGATCCTATCGGTCCAGCGGTTCATGTGCTTGTAGGACGCGGTGTCGAGAAATTCGGCGGCCTCATAGACGACATTCCTGACCAGCGCTCCATACCAGGGCCAGATCGCGATATCGGCGATGCTATATTCGTCGCCGGCCATATATTCATGGTCGGCAAGATGGCGGTCGAGCACGTCGAGTTGGCGTTTCACCTCCATCGCGAAGCGGTCGATGCAATATTCGATCTTGACCGGCGCATAGGCGTAGAAATGGCCAAAGCCGCCGCCGAGATAGGGCGCGCTGCCCATCTGCCAGAACAGCCAGTTCAGCGCCTCAGTGCGCTTGTTATGGTCGGTCGGCAGGAATTCACCGAATTTCTCAGCGAGATAGAGCAGGATCGAGCCGGATTCGAACAGCCGGGTCCGCTTGTCGGTGCTGTGGTCCATCAGCGCCGGAATCTTGCTGTTCGGATTGATGTCGACAAAGCCGCTGCCGAACTGATCGCCTTCGCCGATATTGATATAATAGGCGTCATATTCCGCGCCCTTGTGGCCCAGCGCGAGCAGCTCCTCGAGCATGATCGTGACCTTCACGCCATTGGGCGTGGCCATCGAATAGAGCTGCAGGGGATGCTTACCGACCGGCAGTTCCACATCCTTGGTCGGGCCGGCAACCGGGCGATTGATATTGGCGAAGCGGCCACCATTTTCCTTGTCCCATTTCCAGACTTTCGGCGGTGTATAGTCGGGCAGGTCTGCGGTCATGGGACGGTTCCTTTTTCGATTCGGGCAACTGGTAACATCTGCAATTGCAACGATCACGCAAGTTTTTCTGCGTCCGGCGCAAGCGGATTTATGAGCGCGGCCTAGTTTCGCGGCGGCAGGCTGTGCACCATGGTCAGGAAGTTCAGCGTCGTGCCCGCCCGGCGGTGCTCGGACAGCGCCTGGTAATCGGGATCATGATACCAGGCGGTGGCAGCCGCTTGGCTGGGGAATTTGAACAACACCACCCTGCCCTCCGGCGGCGCTGCGCCTTCGAACGTAACGCTGCTGTCGTCAAAGGTGATGAACTCCCCGCCATGCTTTTTCAGGATCGGGAAAAAGCCCTTTTCATATTCGCGATATTTCGCCGCGTCCTGCACGGTGAAATTGGCGACGACATGGACGGGAAGATCAGACACGATATCGGCTCCTAGTTCATTTCGGCGAAGGTCTTGTCCTTGTCGACGCGGACATCCTGCGGCAGGCCGAGCACCCGTTCGGCAATGATGTTCTTGAGGATCTCATCGGTGCCGCCGGCGATCCGCAGTCCCGGTGCCCACATGAAGCTTTCCTGGAAAATCGCATCGGATGGCGCTTCGTCCTTGTCGGTGATCAGGCCATAATGATCCTGCATTTCGATCGCGCTGTTGCAGATATCCTGCAGATGGTTGGCGTTGATGATCTTGCCGATCGAATTTTCCGGCCCCGGTGTCTCGCCGCGGGACAGGGCGGTCTGGGTGCGGAACTTGGTCAGCTTGTAGCCCTGCGCGGCGACATACCAGTCGGCCAGCTTGTCGCGGAACGCCTGGTTCGACAGGGTCCCGGCCGAGCGGGCATAGTCCATGATTTCCTTCCAGTCGGGACCGGGCGAACCGCCCACCGCCAGCCGTTCGTTCATCAGGGTAACAAGCGCCACCTTCCAGCCCATGCCGGGCTCGCCGAGCCGGTCGCTGTCGGGAATGCGGACATCGGTGAAATAGACCTCGTTGAACTCGCTGCCACCCGAAGCCTGGTGGATCGGCCGCACGTCGACGCCTTGCTGCTTCATGTCGACGATGAACATGGTCAGCCCCTTGTGCTTGGGTACATTGGGATCGGTGCGGACCAGCAGGATGCCGTAGTCGGAATAATGGGCACCGGAGGTCCAGACCTTCTGGCCGTTGATGACCCATTCATCCCCGTCCTTGACCGCCTTTGTCTTGAGACCGGCGACATCGGATCCCGCCGCCGGCTCGGAGAAGAGCTGGCACCAGATTTCCTCGCCCTTGAGCGCCTTCTGGACATAGCGCTTCTTGTGCTCGTCCGATCCGAAGGCAATCACGGTGGGAATGCACATGCCGAGGCCGATCGCGAAGGGACCGGTCGGCGCGTCGAATTTCGCCTCTTCCTGCCCCCAGATGACCTGCTGCATCACGGTGCCACCGCGGCCGCCCATTTCCTTGGGCCAGGTGATCTGTGCAAAGCCGCCTTCCGCCTTGATCTTCTGCCAGGCCTTGGCGCGGGCGAGAAAATCTTCCCGTCCGCCGGAGCGCAAGGCGCCGGGCGTCTTGGGCTTCAGATGCTGCGAGAGGAAGGCGCGCGCCTCGGCGCGAAATTCTGCTTCTTCGGGGGTATCATTGAAATCCATGATCTATTCCTTTCAATCATTCTTCGCTTCGAGCGCGCTGACCAGCTTTTCTTTCCAGACCGCCGGGCTGCCCGCCTGCACTGCGAGCAATTTGGCGCGGCGGTAGAAGAGATGGCAGTCCACTTCCCAGGTAAAGCCCATGCCGCCATGGGTCTGGATATTTTCCTTCGACGCGAACCAGAAGGCTTCCGACGCCGCAACCCGCGCAGCCGCGGCCGCTTCGGGCAGCTCGGCGGCGTTGCTCGACAGCGCCCAGGCGCCATAATAGGCGTTGGAACGGGCCACCTCGTTTTTCACATACATGTCGGCCAGCTTGTGCTTGATCGCCTGATAGCCGCCAATCGCGCGGCCGAAGGCCTGGCGTTCCTTGGCATAGGCATTGGCCATTTCCAGGCAGCGCGAGGCACCACCCAATTGTTCAAAGGCGATCAGCACCGCGGCGCGGTCATTGATCTGGTCGAGCAGCGGCATGCCATTGCCCGCTTCGCCGAGCATTTCGACAGCTGCGCCATCGAAGCTGATCACCGCATGGCTGCGGGTCGGCTCGAGCGTCTTGATCGGCTTGCGCGACACGCCGCTCTGGTCGAGGTCGGCAATGACCAGGCTGGCACCGCTGCCGTCTTTCGCCAGCACGATCGCATGGGTGGCGATATCGCCGTCGGTGACAGGGATTTTCCGGCCCGAGATAGTGCCGCCGTTGAGACGCGTGGCGATGGTGCCGGTGGCGATCTCGCCCGGGCCTTCGCTGACCGCGATGCAGCCGATCACGCTGCCGTCGGCAATCTTCGGCAGCAGTGCCTGTTTCTGTTGCTCGCTGCCCGCCAGTTTCAGCGCCTCGGCGAAGAAATAGGCCGACGAGCCAAATGGTACCGGCGCCAGGGTCCGGCCCAGTTCCTCGGCGATCACGCAAAGCTCGAGCATACCGAGTCCCAGCCCGCCATATTCCTCGGGGATCGCGGCGCCGAGCCAGCCCATGTCGACGATCTTCTTCCACACCTCTTCATTGTGGCTCTTGCTGTCATCGTCCAGCACCTCGCGGACATGCGCCATGGTACACTGGGCCTCGAGAAACTTGCGCGCTTCGTCGCGGAGGAATTTCTGGTCGTCGGAAAAATCGAAATTCATGGAACGGTTCCTGTCCTGCTGTTTCTATTTGTCGTTGGCCGGCATGCCCAGCGCGCCGCGTA
>Ga0209024_1000171_pt1 | contig 132119 bp, 121 predicted proteins | sample AutmiccommunBRH5_FD_187380 | JGI IMG/M metagenome (GOLD analysis project Ga0209024, IMG submission 187380) | Deep subsurface microbial communities from Mt. Terri, Switzerland - Autotrophic microbial communities BRH/5 (SPAdes) (version 2) | ecosystem: Environmental > Aquatic > Deep subsurface >...
GCGCTTGGCCATCCGTTTTTCTTGCGCCGTTTTCATCGGCTTTTTCTTGCCGTTCTTCTTTGCGTCCATTCCCTTGCTCATGGTGTTCACCTCTGATTGCTGGCTGGACATGTCCTGATGTGCGAAGACCTGACTGTCGCTGCTGGAGCGAAGCCTGTTTCCGGCCTGTGTCTTCCATGACCGCTGCAGTATGGCACTGCTGGGCTGCATTGCACGCACTGCTTTGCTTAGGGTCTGTTCCCGTTTCGTCGCAAGCCGCGTTGCTGCGCTAAATGGCGCCATGCCCGGGCGGCGTTCCGCAGGCGCGGGACGCAGGTAATGGTGGTTCCCTTGCCAAGTCCCGCAACGCCGCATGGCGCCATTTGCCGCGCACGAAACGGGAACAGCCCCTAGGTATCAGTCGAACAGGCTGTGCTGGTCGCGCTGGGCGCGAAGGGCGTCGTAACGCTGGCGGAAGATCGCCCGATAATGCATGGCCAGACGCGGCAGCTTCGCCAGTTGCTGCAGGCTGTCTTCAGTCAGGTTCTGATCGAGAAGGCAGCGCCACAGGTGCGCGACGCTGATCTGCGGGTGCGGGCGCTCGAGCAACTGCAACGTGTCGCCAGGACGCACGGTGCCTGGCTCGATGGTCCGGTAGAGCCAGCCGGTGCGGCCGCTCACCGACAACTCCCGTGCCAGGCCACGCACACCGTGACGGTTGTCCAGCCTGATGCAGGGCGAGCGCGGCTGGCTGATCTCGATCAGCGCGGTGCCCCAGCGAAGAAGATCGCCGATGCATACCTGCTCTTCGTCCAGCGCCTGGCTACCTAGGTTCTCACCGAAGGCGCCGAGACCAAGCCGCGCGCGCAGCGGCGGGAAGCGCTGCGACCAATACTGATAATGCTGGGTCGGGTAGTGGCAGAGGCTGCGATCCGGCCCGCCATGAAAACGCCGATCGGCGATCCGATCACCCTGCAGGCCATCCAGGCCCAGCCACAACGGGCCGTCGCTGGCTTGCTTGTCCATGGCGGTGGCTCTGCGACTATCCGGCAGCGGCGAAAACTGTCGGCACAGCAATGGGCCGTCGACGGTCCAGGCTCCAAGCGAGGTGCGTGGCGCCTGCTGGGTCACGGCTGCTGTGCTCGGTTGAGCTGCTCCAGTTCGCGGCGGACCATGGCGGTGTATTCCGGTGGGCTGAGCTGATACAGCTCGGTGGCAACCCAGGCCAGCCAGCGCGAGCCGAGGGCCGCTTGCTGGTCCAGCAGGCGTTGGGCTTCGGCGCGGGCGCGCTCGGCATTGTTCTGATGAAAATCTGCTCGACTCACGAATCGTCTCCGTCGCCGTACTCGGCGATGAAAGGGGCAGCGATGGTAAACCCGGAACGCTCGCGTTAGGCTCGATGGCTATTCTTTTTGCGCCGCGAGAACGATGCATGCCGGTGTCCATGAACTTCAAGCACAAAATCTCCCGCCAGCGCCCCTATGGCAAGGCCGAAGCGGGCCTGCGGGCCAGCGATGGCAGCCTCGACGCCGTGCTGGACCAGCTGGAGAGCGATCGCGGGCGCATCATTAACTCGGCCGCGGTGCGCCGCCTGCAGCAGAAGACGCAGGTGTTCCCGCTGGAGCGCAATGCCGCGGTGCGCAGCCGCCTCACCCATTCGCTGGAAGTGCAGCAGACCGGCCGCTTCATCGTTCGCACCCTGTACAAGCAGCTCGGCCACCGCGCCGCGGAGTTCGGCCTGGACGGACTCGAGCCGGCGTTGCAGAGCCTGGTCGAGATGACCTGCCTGATGCACGATATCGGCAATCCGCCGTTCGGCCATTTCGGCGAGTACGCCATCGGCGAGTGGTTCGAGCGCAATCTCGACGGGCTGTTCACGGCCGCCGTGACGCCGGGGCAGGGCGATGCCGAGCTGCGCAAACGGATGCTGGTCGATCTCAAGCACTTCGAAGGCAATGCCCAGGCGGTTCGCCTGGTGGTCTCGCTGCAACGCCTCAACCTGACCTATACGCAGACCGCCGGACTGCTCAAGTACGTCCGTCCGGCCTATCAGGCCAAGCCCGCGAAAGGCACGCCAGGCGCCTACCTGCTGAAGAAGCCCGGCTTCTATCTGTCCGAGGAACCCTTCGTGCGTGCGCTGCAGGCGGCGCTCGATCTGCAGCCGTGCACGCGTCACCCGCTGGCCTACGTGATGGAGGCCGCCGACGACATCGCCTATTGCCTTGCCGACATCGAGGATTCGGTGGAGAAGGGCATCTTCAGCATCGAACAGCTGGCGCAGCTGCTGCTCGCCAAGTTCGCGCTGCATGGTTCGGTCGATGCCCCGGTGCCGGGCCCGGAGCGCAGTTTCCGGGGCATGGTCAACTACGCGCTGGAGCGCGCGCAGAAGGAGCCGATCAACAAAGCCGGCGAGTTCTTCATCTGGCTGCGGGTGAACATGATCCACCCGCTGGTGCAGCACGCTGCGCGGCAGTTCATCGACAACATCGCCGCGGTTTATCACGGCACCCTGGATCGCGCGTTGCTGGAGGACGACAGCCTGCCCAACGCCATCGTGCAGACCTTCAAGGATGTCGCGATGGAGCACGTGTTCTGCCACCGCGAGGTGGAAACGTTGCAACTGCAGGGCTATCGCATTCTCCAGGGCCTGCTCGACTTCTATGCGCCGCTGCTGCGCGTGCCGGCCACCGTGTTCGATGCACTCAGCCTCGGCACCTGCCGCAGCGAACCTCACCTGCAGATGCTAGCGCGACGCCTGCCCAACCAGCTGGTCAAGGCCTACCACGAAGCGCTCAAGGAGCACGCTGAGCAATCGGCGGATTGGCCTCTGTGGGAGTTCTACTACCGCAACCGGATGCTGCAGGACTACATCAGCGGCATGACCGACCAACTGGCTCAGGACGAGTATCGGGCCCTTTCCGCCCTCTGAGGGAGCGCTGCACCAGAACTGCCGCTGCGCTTGGTACGCGCCTTGCTTTTGCTTGGTGCAGCAGTCGTCGTGCGAGCCCCGCAATGGCGCACGACGGATTTCCGGTAGTTTCCTTAACCTGTTGATATCAAAGGTTTCATGGCGCTTCAGCGTTTCGCTGCAAGCAAGCTCCGGCTGCAGGTGACGGTGGCCCGACATGGCGCAGTGATGCATCTCAGTGCATGCGTCTGGCGGAGGTAACCGTTTTGGTGCGATTTATCCGCTGAGGCTGTAGTAACCCATGGAAAACCTCAACAGCGCCGTGGAAACCCTGGTCCACGGTTCGAATACCCTGTTCATCCTGATGGGCGCGGTGATGGTGCTGGCCATGCACGCCGGCTTCGCCTTTCTCGAAGTCGGTACGGTACGTCTGAAGAATCAGGTCAACGCGTTATCGAAGATCATCACCGACTTCGCAGTGTCGACCCTGGCGTATTTCTTCATCGGCTACTGGGTCGCCTATGGCGTGACCTTCATGCAGCCGGCCGATCAGCTGGTGGTGGACCACGGGTACGCGCTGGTGAAGTTCTTCTTCCTGCTGACCTTCGCCGCGGCCATTCCGGCGATCATCTCCGGCGGTATCGCCGAGCGCGCGCGGTTCGGCCCGCAGCTGTGCGCCACGCTGCTGATCGTCGCGTTCGTCTATCCGTTCTTCGAGGGCCTTATCTGGAACGGCAATTTCGGCTTCCAGGGCTGGCTTGAGCGCCAGTTCGGTGCGTCCTTCCATGATTTCGCCGGCTCCGTGGTGGTGCACGCCATGGGCGGCTGGCTGGCATTTGGCGCGGTGGTTTTGCTGGGGCGACGCAACGGTCGCTACCGGGACGGCAGGCTGGTGGCATTCGCGCCGTCGAACATTCCTTTCCTCGCTTTGGGATCGTGGATTCTCATCGTCGGCTGGTTCGGCTTCAACGTCATGAGCGCGCAGACCATCGAGGGTATCAGCGGGCTGGTTGCGGTGAATTCGTTGATGGCGATGGTTGGGGGCACTGCAGCGGCATGGCTCGCCGGGCGCAACGACCCGGGCTTCCTGCACAACGGCCCGCTAGCTGGCCTGGTGGCGGTCTGTGCCGGCTCCGATCTGATGCATCCGGTCGGCGCACTGGCTACTGGTGCGATCGCCGGAGCACTGTTCGTCTGGACGTTCACCGCTACGCAGAATCGCTGGAAGATCGACGATGTGCTGGGTGTCTGGCCACTGCACGGCCTGTGCGGGATCTGGGGCGGGGTGGCCTGCGGCATCTTCGGCCAGTCCGCGCTGGGCGGTCTGGGCGGCGTGAGCCTGATCAGTCAGGTGATCGGCAGCGGCATGGGCATGCTGGTGGCGCTGCTCGGCGGCTTCGGTGTCTACGGCCTACTCAAGCTGACCACAGGTATTCGCCTGAGCCAGGAGGAAGAGTTCAACGGCGCGGATCTTTCCATCCACCGGATCGGCGCGCTCAGCCAGGATTGAGCCGCTTGCTTATGTCCGGTTGTCGCAGTCGCGCTCAGTAGCCGCGGCTGCGCTCCACCAGATCATGCAGCGGTTCGCCGTCACGCAGCGCTTGCAGGTTAACGGCGACGATCCGGGCCGCGCTGCGCATGTCCGTTGCGGCTGCGATGTGGGGCAGCACGGTCACCTGTGGATGCTTCCAGAACGGATGCTCTGCCGGCAGCGGCTCGCAGCGAAACACGTCGAGCACCGCATGGCCGACCTGGCCACATTCGAGCGCCTGCAGCAGATCAGCCTCGACCAGGTGCCCGCCCCGTCCGAGGTTGACCAGCCCGGCGCCGGGGCGTAGAGCTTCGAAGAAACGCCGGTCCAGCAGATCGCCAGTCTGTGGCGTCAGTGGCAGCAGGTTGATGACGATGTCGCTGCATGCCAGCAGCGGCCAGAGGGCATCCATGCCGTGCTCCAGCGCGACGCCCTCTGCAGCGCCGCTGCGAAGCTTCCAGCCAGTCACGCGGTAGCCCTGGGTGACCAAGCGCTGGGCACATGTCCGGCCCATCTGGCCCATGCCCAGCAGCGTCACCTGGATTTCGTCAGCCCGCCGCTGCGGCAGTTGCCGCCAATCGCAGGCGTGCTGCTGCCGGGCGTAATCGTAGAAACCCCGATGCAGCGAGAGAGTCGCCCACAACGCGGTTTCGGCCATGGCCGCGCTCATGGTCGGGTCGACCATGCGCGCCACCGGCACGTCCGGCAGGCTCGGGTCGCTGAGCAGGCGGTCCACGCCGGCCCAGAGCGACTGGATCAGCCGCAGGTTGGGCAAGCCTTGCAGCAATCCCGCGGGTGGGTTCGCGACCACCGCCGCGGTGATCAGCCCGGCGTTCTCCGCCGTCGCGGACAGGTGCCAGCGGGCTTGCGGCAAGGCGCGCTGCAGCGCTGCGAGCCAGGCGTCGCGCTCGTTATCGTCGAAGCTGCCGCAGAGCAGGATGTCCATGCAGTCGTTCCTCATCGGTCCAGGCGGAACTGTAGTCAGCCGCAGAGCCTCTGAATAGGCAAGTAGCGGAACGCGCGACGCGCCTTTCAGCCTGTTGACGAGCCTAAGGAGAACATCATGGAACTACCCAACAAAGACCTCGGTACCCTGTTCGAGCAGCTGGGTCTGGCGTCAGACCCGGCGAGTATCGATGCATTCATCGGCAAGCATGGGCACCTGCCGGAAGACGTTCGGCTGGCCGATGCGCCGGTCTGGAACGAGTCGCAGCGCGCGCTGCTGCGCGATGAGTGGGTCGAGGATGCGGAGTGGGCGCCGATTGTCGACGAGCTGAACGTGCGCATGCACGAGCATTGATCACCAGCGCGAGCTGCCGCAATCGCTGCAGCTCGCCTGTCGCCCCTCGAGACAGATCAGTTCAGCAGATCGGCTGGTACGTTGCCGCCATTCTCGGCCAGTTTGTTCAGCACCGCCTTGTGCAACCACATGTTCATCTGCGCCGAATCCCCCATCTTGTCAGCCGGGCAACCCAGCTCGGTAGCCAGTTCCTTGCGCGCGGTGAGGCTGCTGTCCAGGCCGAGCAACTTCAGCAGGTCGACGATGGACGTGCGCCAGTTGAGTTTCTCCGGGTGATTCTGCGCCATGCCGTCGAGCTTGGCCGCGACGTCCACCTGGTCCACTGCAGGGCCCGTGGGGGCGCCGGCACCGCCTGTGGAGGCCTCAGGTGGTGTGGTGGGCGCTGTGCTGTCGGGTGCGGCATGTGCCTGGCCGAGGCCGATCTTTTCCAGTATCGAGTTGAACAAGCCCATGGGGATCTCCTGTCTGCGTGAATGATGAGCCGTGGCTCGCAGATTAGGACCGCACGTGTATCGATTCGTCGCGTCCGTATTGAACGGGGCGTTCCGGCGAGTGGCGTAGGGAAATTGGGCTTTTGGGCGCCCTGGGTGGACCCATGTCATTCATCGTCTTGCCCAGTCGATTCCCGGCATCGCTCGTGCTGCAACAGGTGCATGTCGAGTGGCCTGTTTGGCAAGTTCAGTTGGTCAATTTCGGCGCCCATGGCCCCGATACAGCGTTGCTGCTCCTTGCCATAGCCCCGCTATGACTCGTCGCAGGGAGCCCTGATCATCCGAACTTGCCTCAACCAACTCACCAAACAGTCCACTAGAATGCCGCTTTTGTTTCAGGAACCGATCATGAGCGAGTCGACCCAACAAGACCTCGATATCGATGCCCGCTACGCCTGTGCCAGGAGTCTCGCGCTGGAAGCCGCGCAGCTGGGCATGGATTTCTATCGGCAACGCGAGACGCTGGATGTCGAGCACAAGGGCAACGACCGGCAGGATGTGGTCAGCATCGCCGACAAAAACATCGAAGACTTCATTCGCGCACGCCTGGCCGAGCGCTTCCCGCAGGACGGCTTTCTCGGCGAGGAAAGCGGCTCGGCCGACCTCAAGGCCCGCTGTGTGTGGGTGATCGATCCCATCGACGGCACTGCCTGTTTCGTCAACGGTCTGCACAACTGGTGCGTTTCCATCGGGCTGCTGATCGACGGGGAACCCCACATCGGCGCGATCGCCGACCCCAACCATGACGAACTCTTCCATGGCTGTCTCGGCCGCGGCGCCTATGTCAACGAGACACCCATCACGGCCAGCGCCGCCAGCCATGTGCGTGATGGCCTGACCGGCGCGGGCACCTTTCATCCGCGCGGCAAGGAGCATTTCATTCCGTTTCTGGAAAAGCTGCTGTCCGAAGGCGGCATGTTCATCCGCAATGGCTCCGGCGCGCTGATGACGGCTTACGTCGCCGCAGGGCGACTGATCGGTTACTACGAGACCGAACTCAAGAGCTGGGATTGCCTGGCCGGGCTGGTGCTGGTGACCGAGGCGGGCGGGCTGCGCAACGATTTCTTCCGCAATGATGGGCTGCTCAGGGGTAACCCCTATCTGGTGGCGGCGCCCGGCGTGTATCGACAGCTGGCCGAGCTGATCGGCCCTTCGCTGGATGGCTGACGCGTTGTGCGTTCGTCAGTCGACCGTGCACTGCCAGGCCCGAGTCGGGCAGCCTGTGCTATACCGTTCTGACGCGCTGGGGCCGGCGAAACGGCCCTGTTCATCAGGGGGGGAACAATCGGCGGCCCATCAGCCTGAGCCAACCTGCGTGATCTGATGGCTGCCCGCATAGAAGCGAGGTACCGATCATGACCATGATGCAATGCACCCACCGCGACCACCTCATCACCGCCGAGGTGATGGAATATCCCGGCACCCCGACACCCTGGGCTGGCGGTTGCCGGATTACCGATCCCGCCGGGCACGTGACTCGCCGTATGCCGCTACCGCTCGAGCATGCGTTCATGGATGAGCTGGAAAAGGCCCAGCGACTGTCCATCGCCCATGGCAAGTGGCTGGTCGATCAGCATCTCGATCACGGCCGCGAGCTGTTCCAGAAGGCCGCCTAGCACTGCTCGAAGCGTCTTTTCATGCGTCGGATGTCCATCGTCCGACGCATGCCTTGAGCGCGCCGAGTGAGCGTGCGGTTCTTCGTTCCTGCACACACAATTCGCTTCGCAGTTGACAGCGCACGAATCTGTACCGTTTGCGGCAGGAACGCCGGCGAACCGGCTAAGTTTCGGATAGCAAAGCGAAAAGTGCTGACGGGCAGGACTGCGTCGGCGGCATTTTGCCCGTTGCTTAATAAGTGAAACGGTGGCATAGCTATCACCAAGCCACCGGAAACGGTGGTGCTCATAAGCGGAAGTAAGGACGACTTATGCAAATCCAGGTTCACAGCGATAACCACATCGAAGGCAGTGCCCGTCTGGCTGATTGGGTCAGTGCCAGTGTCGCAAGCAGGCTGGACCGGTTCGACGACGAGCTGACGCGCGTCGTCGTGCACCTCAACGACGAAAACGGTGACAAGGCCGGCGCCCATGACAAGCGCTGCCAGATCGAAGCGCGGCCGAAGGGGCTGCAGCCGATCTCCGTCACCCACAAGGCCGAATCGCTGGAGTTGGCGATCGACGGCGCGGTGGACAAGCTGAACAATGCGCTCGCTCACCAGTTCGGCAAGTTGCGTAGCAAGCGCTCCGGAGCCCAGCCGCAGATGATCGATGGCGCGGTGGCCGAGCGTGACGCGCTCTTGGAGGAAGATTTCCTCGCGGACGAGCAGGTCCGCAATTCATAAGCCGTAAGCAAGGGCCTTCCTCGGAAGGCCCTTCACACATCTAGTGCAGCAATTCCGGCGGAATCCTGCCGCCATTTTCGGCAAGCTTCTTCATCACCGCCCGGTGCAGCCACATGTTCATCTGCGCCGAGTCCGCCATCTCTGCCGGCGGGCAGCCTAGTTCCGTAGCAAGCTCCCGGCGTGCTTCCAGGCTGCTGTCCAGCCCAAGCAACTTCAGCAGATCGACGATCGAGGTGCGCCAGTTCAGCGCTTCCGGGTGCGCCGCCGCCTTGGCTTCCAGTTGTGCCACTACATCCACGCCACTCGCCGTGGCTGATGACTGATTCAAGTCCTGGTGCGGCGCGATAGTCGCGTTGTCGGTGGCGGTGGGCCTTTCTCCCAGCGTGATGCCCTCGGCGCTCGAGCGGGTAGCGTCGGCTGGTGGTGCATCAGCCTTGTGTTGCGCCTCGTTGGAAGCATCACCCAGGCCGAGCTTGGCCTTGATCGTATCGAAAAGTCCCATGTCCGTTCTCCTGACTGTTGATGTCCATATTCGACAGCAACCCAGGACAGACCATTCGCTCCCGCAGGTCGGGTAATTGTCGGCCTGGCGTGGCCCCTCAGCCGTGCTCCAGCCAGGCGCTGGCTTCGGCTTCCTGGTGCAGGTCGAAGGCCTTGATGGTCAGCCCGGGGATCAGCGCGCCTTCCACCTCGCTGGCCTTGCGCAGCCATTCCTTGCCGGCGACCACCGCGCAGCGGTCGAAACGGCGTATGAAACGGAACAGGTGCGGCAGCCGTGACAGCTCCACGCCGACAGCGCCGAGCGTAGGCAGGTCGAAGTCGCCGATGCGATAGAGCATGCGGCCATGGCTGATGCCTTCGGATTTGAACAGCAGGTCATCCAGCGCAGCGCGCATGGCCTGACTGTCCAATTTGCCGGAGAAGTCGATATCGATGCGGTTTTCGCCTCGGCGCGATACGTGAAACATGCGCAGACCCTCGATTGATCTGTGTTTTATGCGAGTTACCCGCACACCTGACCATAGACGTTGCGTCGCGACCGGGCCAAAAAACAGGCGTGCAAGTGCCGTTTTCGTTGATCTGCGTCAGTACGTGGGGCTGCGTTGCGTGAGCGCCAAAAAAGGCGCGCAAAGCCAGCAATGGCGCGGCTTGCAGATAGTTGATAAACGGTATCAAGTTGCCCCTGGCGCCGCCGAGAACAGTGTTAGCTGCGACGCCATTCGACGCTGGCATCGCTTTCTCTCCCTGTAGTGGATACCCCCATGACCAGCACCTTGGCGAACGTCATTCAGTCCCTTCTGCGCGGACTGGGTCTGCGCACCATCAACCATCAGTTCTTCTTCTCCTACAGCCTGATCTTCCTGTGTGCGGCCCTGACCGCCGCTGTGCTGTTCATGTCCGCCAAGGACGCGAGCCAGATCGACATGGCCGGAGCCCAGCGCATGCTCAGCCAGAAGATGATGAAGGAAGCGCTGCTGGCGGCGCAGGGCGTCGGTGACAAGACCGCCGTCGACAAGACCATCCAACGCTTCGAGCAGTCGCATCGGCTGCTGCTCAACGGCGACCGCGCCCAGGGAATCGCACCGGTGGAGCTGACCAGTGCACAACCGCACCTGCAGCGCGTCGATCAGATCTGGCAGCGTTATCGGCCCGCCGTACAGGCACTGGCCGCAGGTCAGAGCGCTGACGTGAACGCCATTGCCACCGACTCAAACGACATCCTTGCCGCTTCCAACGAAGTGGTGCTGCTGATTTCCGCTGAAGCCAACCGCAGTGCGTCGCAGCAGCTCTGGGTCGCCCTGGGTTCGACCCTGTGCATCCTGCTGATGGTCGTGCTGGGACGGGTCGCCGGCATGAACTGGCTGATGCTGCAGATCGACGAGCTGCGGGGGCGTCTGGAGAGGGTCAGCCAGGGCGACTTTTCCGCGCCGCTGCAGGTGCGGCACGCCGATGACGAGATGGGCATGATCACCCTGGCGTACAACCGCCTGCTGGGGCAGGTTGGAGAGATGATCCGCGGTGTGCGTCTGGCCGCTGACGAAGCCGATGGCCAATGCGTGCGCATGGCGAATCTGGCCGGGGACAGCGCGCGCAACGTCGAGGGGCAGCAAGCCGAGATCGATCAGGTCGCCACCGCCATGAACGAAATGCTCGCCACCTCCCAGGAAGTCGCGCGCAGCACGGTCGAGGCCGCCAATGCCGCAGATGTCGCTGAGCAGGAGACCAACTCTGGCAGCGCGGTGATGAATGAGTCGGTCGGCGCCATCCGCACCTTGAGCGGTCATGTCGACAGCCTGTCCGATGTGATGCAGCAGCTGGTGCAGGACAGTCACGAGATCGGCAAGGTGCTGAACGTGATCAGCGGGATCGCCGAACAGACCAACCTGCTGGCGCTGAATGCGGCCATCGAGGCGGCGCGTGCTGGCGAGCAGGGCCGCGGTTTTGCGGTGGTTGCCGACGAAGTCCGCAGCCTGGCCAGCCGCACGCAGAGCTCGGCCAAGGAGGTAAGCGTGCTGGTAGAGCGCTTGCAGAGCCAGGCCACTCGCGCGGGTACGGCCATGGATGCGTCGCGTCAGAGCAGCTCGGTGACGCTCACCCAGATCGAAGCGGCGCAGCATGCGCTGGGGCAGATCGTCGGCGCGGTGCAGACCATCCGCGGCATGACCAATCAGATCGCCACGGCGGCCGAGGAGCAGTCGCAGGTGGCTGAGGACATGAATCAGTCGCTGACGCGCATCGCCCAGGTCGCCGATCAGGCTGCCGGGGTTACCCACGACACGGCTGCGTCGGGCAATACCATCATGCAGAGCATGAAAGGCCTAAAGGCATTGACCGGGCGTTTCCGTCTCGAGGCGTGATCAGGTTAGCGTGAATCGGGGGAGGGCAATGCTGGCGGAGGGCGCCTGTCCGGCGCAAGGGCATCCCCGCCCATGAGGGGCGGGGATTGGGGGTAATCAGTCCTGACGGCTGGTCACTTCCAGCAGGTGATAGCCGAACTGGGTCTTCACCGGGCCTTGCACCTGATTGAGCGGGGCGCTGAATACGACGGTGTCGAATTCCTTGACCATCTGACCCGGGCCGAATGAACCCAGGTCGCCGCCCTGACGGCTGGATGGGCAGCTGGAGTTTTCCTTGGCGACCTCGGCGAAGTCGGCACCGCCTTCGATAGCGGCTTTCAGTTCGTTGCACTTGGCTTCGGTGGAAACCAGGATGTGGCGGGCGGTAGCGCGTGCCATGGGGACTCTCCTCTTCAAATAGGCTGCCGAGGCTACCGCAAACCGGTGGCATTGGCGACCGGACCGCGTGGCATTGAAGGCTTAATGAAGGCCCCCGGCGGCCTTCCTTTCGGGTACTCTCGCGCGCTTTTTCATCGGACCCGGAAAACGCTCCATGCTTGATACCACCCTTGCGCAACTTGAAAACGTCATCAACGATCTGCTGCAGCGCAACCAGAGCCTGAGCGAGCACTGTGTCTTGCTCGAGCAGCAGCTGCAGCAGGCACGTGAGGAAAACGACAATCTGCAACTGGCTGCGCTGGAGCAGGAAGACAGGCAGGGCGCTACCCTGGCGAGGCTGCAGGCGCTGGTGGAGCGTGCAGCTGGCAGTAGCGCCGCATGACGGCGGATGGCGTTCAGGTGCTCAGGGTATTCGGCCGCGAATACTCGTTCCGCGCGCCGCCCAGCCAGGACGCTCTCCTGCAGGAGGCGGCGGCCTTGCTGCAGCAGCATCTGGCCGACAGCCAGCGGCAGTTTCCCAACGCCACGGGCGATAAGCTGCTGGTGCTCACCGCACTGAATCTCTGCGTGCCGCTGCTGCAACAGAACGAGCAGATGCAGGATGTCGAGCAACGCATCGCCGCCAGCGTCGCTCGTATCAATCAGCAGCTCGCGGCGCAGGGCTGAGCGGCTGCCTCAGGCTGCGTCGCTGCTGCGCGTGGTTTCGCTGACCGGGCGCTCTGTCAGGTAACGCTGCAGGCGAGCCTTTTCCGGCTCGCTGAAGGCCAGCCCGAGTTTGGTGCGGCGCCAGAGGATGTCATCCACCTGGGTTGCCCACTCTTCGCGCCGCAGGTAGTCGACTTCCTGCGCATACAGCTGCTGGCCGAGGTCTTCGCCCAGTGCATCGAGCGAGCGCGCTTCGCCCAGCATGCGCCATACCCGATTGCCGTAGAGGGTTGCCCAGCGCTTGGCCAGCGGCAGTTTCAGCCCCTGTACCTTGGCCACCAGCTCTTCGGTAAGTGCATCGGCCGTGCTCATGCCTTCACCGCCAGGCAGTGCCGCCTGCGCCGTCCAGCTTTCACCCATAGCCGGGAAGAACGGCTTGAGCTGCGCCATCGCCGACTCGGCGAGCTTGCGGTAGGTGGTTAGCTTGCCGCCGAACACCGAAAGCAGCGGTGCCTGCTTTTCTTCCGCCGCCAGCGACAGGGTGTAGTCGCGGGTAACCGCGGACGGGTTATCCGATTCGTCGTCGCATAGCGGCCGGACGCCGGCGAAGGTATGCACGATGTCCCTGGGCTCGAGTTGCTTGCGAAAGTGCGTGTTGGCCACGCCCAATACGTAGGCGATCTCTTCCTCGCTGATGCTCACCTTGGCCGGGTCGCCACGGTACTCGCGATCAGTGGTGCCGATCATGGTGTAACGATCCAGATAGGGGATGGCGAAGACGATACGCCGATCCTCGTTCTGCATGATGTAGGCCTGCTCACCTTCATACAGCTTGGGCACGATGATGTGGCTGCCCTGAATCAGGCGGATGCCATACGGCGAGCGCTGTTGCAGGTTTTCGCCGATGAACTGTGCGACCCAGGGACCGGCCGCATTGACCAGTGCCTTGGCCTTTAGTGAGAAACGGCTGCCATCCTCGCGCTGCAGCTCGACATGCCAGATGCCGCCAGCACGCTTGGCGCTCAGGCATTGGGTGCGGGTATGGATATGCGCGCCTTTCTCCCGCGCCGCCATGGCATTGAGCACCACCAGCCGCGCGTCGTCGACCCAGCAGTCGGAGTATTCGAAGCCGCGGGTGATGGCTGGCTTCAGGGGGCTCTCACTGCCGAAATGCAGGCCCCGCGAAGCTGGCAGCTTCTTGCGCATGCCCAGGTTGTCGTAGAGGAACAGGCCGGCGCGGATCATCCACGCCGGGCGCAGGTGAGGACGGTGGGGCAGCACGAAGCGCATCGGCTTGACGATATGCGGCGCCTTGGCCAGCAGCACTTCACGCTCGGCCAGCGCCTCGCGGACGAGGCGGAATTCGTAGTGCTCCAGATAGCGCAGGCCTCCGTGAATGAGCTTGCTGCTGGCCGACGACGTATGGCTGGCCAGATCGTCGCGTTCGCAAAGGAACACCGACAGCCCGCGACCAGCTGCATCGGCAGCGATACCGACGCCATTGATACCGCCGCCGATCACGGCGACGTCATAGAGCTCGGAGACGGGCTGGGCGGAATGGGGCACGGGCTTCTCCTCGAAAACGAAAGGTCATGTTCGGTTTTGAACATGCTATTCGCAAAAGAATCCGTACGAAAGAAAAAATGTTCGAAAATAGATAAAAAAGAAAATATTCGAACGCTGGGTTTCTGATTGATTGCCGCTGTTTCGACTGTTGTGCCCGTGTCGTCCCGGCCGCCGTCAGATTCCGCCTGCCCGCAAGGACTCGAATTCGTTACGAGCGTTCTGTCTTAACTATCGGAGCGGAGTTGTCTGCGAAACGAACTGCCGCCCAACTACTCGGTTATCTCCAGCTGCACGTTGTGGCGGGCCAGCAGCTCGGCGAACACCTCGGAAGGTGCCGAGTCGGTGAACAGGCAGTCGATCTGTTCCAGCGAGCCCAGGCGCGTCATGGCGCTGCGGCCGAATTTGCTGGAGTCCGCGGCGAGGAAGACCTTGCGCGCGTTATGGATGATCGCCTGGGAGACGCGCACTTCCTGATAATCGAAGTCGAGCAGGGTGCCGTCCTCGTCGATACCGCTGATGCCGATCAGGGCGAAATCGACCTTGAACTGGCTGATGAAATCGGCGGTGGCCTGGCCCACCACGCCGCCGTCGCTGCGCACGTTGCCGCCGGCGATCAGCACATCGAAGTCTTCCTTGGTGCTGAGAATGCTCGCCACGTGCAGATCATTGGTGATGATCTTCAGGTCACGGTGGTTGAGCAGGGCGCGGGCGATCGCCTCGGTGGTGGTGCCGATATTGATGAACAGCGAAGCCTGGTCGGGGATGCGCGCGGCCATGGCGGCAGCGATACGCAGTTTCTCGTCGCGCATCTGGTGCGCGCGCTGGCTGTAGGCGGTGTTCTGCACGCTGGAATCGTAGGCCGCGCCGCCGTGGTAGCGCCGCAGCAGGCCGGCGTCGCCGAGCTGGTTGATGTCGCGCCGGATGGTTTGCGGCGTGACGGCGAAGTGCCGTGCCAGCTCGTCGATGCTCACGTAGCCGCGCTCGCGCACGAGTTCCAGAATGTTCTGCTGTCGGGGCGCCAGGCTCATGAGGCTTCCTTGTTCGCTGTTGTGCGGGAAGCATGCCGTAGTCTGGCGTTCGATTAAAGCGCTGCCTGTTCGAATTCGCACATGCTAGGCCTGCCTCCGAAACCTCCAGAGGCAGGCCTGTTGTTCGTCAGATCAGTCTTCGGCCCAGTTGCGCGTACGGTCGACCGCCTTCTGCCAGCCGCGATAGAGCGCTTCGCGCTGTTCACTTCCGCACGCCGGTTCGAACACCCGCTCGATGCTGCTCTTGCTGCGCAACTCGTCGAGGTCGCTCCAGAAACCGGTCGCCAGTCCGGCCAGGTAGGCCGCGCCGAGCGCCGTGGTTTCCTTCATCTGCGGGCGTTCAACCTGAGTACCGAGCATATCGGCCTGGAACTGCATGAGGAAGTTGTTGGCTACCGCGCCGCCGTCCACGCGCAGGGCGCGCAGGCGCTCGCCGGCGTCCTGCTGCATGGCATCGAGCACGTCGCGAGTCTGGTAGGCGATGGATTCCAATGCTGCTCGGATCAGGTGATCAACCTTGACCCCGCGGGTCAGGCCGAACAGCGCGCCACGGGCACGCGGGTCCCAGTAGGGCGCGCCAAGGCCGGTGAACGCCGGCACCAGGTAAATGCCGTTGCTGTCGGGCACCTTGGTGGCGAAGTATTCCGAATCCAGCGACTCGTTGAGCACCTTGAGCTCGTCACGCAGCCACTGCACGGTGGAGCCACCATTGAAGATGGCGCCTTCCAGTGCGTAGTTCACTTCGCCACGCGGTCCGCAGGCGATGGTCGTCAGCAGGCCATGTTCGGATTGCACCGCCTTGGTGCCAGTGTTCATCAGCAGGAAACAGCCGGTGCCGTAGGTGTTCTTCGCCTGGCCTGGCTCGACGCACATCTGGCCGAACAGAGCGGCTTGCTGGTCCCCGGCGATACCGGCGATGGGGATGCCGGTGCTCTGGCCCGAGCCAAGGTAGGCGTGACCATAAACCTCGGAGGACGAGCGCACATCCGGCAGCATCTCGCGTGGGATATCCAGGGTTTCCAGCATCACCGGGTCCCAGTCCAGCTTGTGGATGTCGAACAGCATGGTGCGCGAGGCGTTGGTGTAGTCGGTGACGTGGGCCTTGCCCTGGGTCATCTTCCAGATCAGCCAGCAATCGACGGTGCCGAACAGCAGTTCGCCGCGGCGGGCGCGCTCACGGCTGCCCTCGACGTGGTCGAGAATCCACTTGATCTTGGTACCGGAGAAGTAGGGGTCGATCACCAGGCCGGTAGTCTTGCGGATGTGATCCTCCATGCCGTCGCGCTTGAGCTGGTCGCAGATCGGCGTGCTCTGGCGGCTCTGCCAGACGATGGCGTTGTAGATCGGTCGGCCGGTGATCTTGTCCCAGACGATGGCGGTCTCGCGCTGGTTGGTGATACCGATGGCCGCCACCTGCTCGTTGGTGATGCCGGCCTGGGCCAGGGCTTCGACGAACACACCGCTCTGGGTCGCCCAGATTTCCATGGGGTCGTGCTCGACCCAGCTCGGTTGCGGGTAGATCTGTGCGAATTCGCGCTGAGCGATGGTCACCACGTTGGCGTTGCGGTCCAGCACGATAGCGCGGGAGCTGGTAGTGCCCTGGTCGAGGGCGACGATGAATTGCTTGTTCTGATTGCTCATGGCGTCGTTTCCTTAGCGAACTTTGCTGATATCGGGCTGGGCGGAGCCCATTTCGGCAGAGGCCTTTTCCTTGGGTTTTGGTGCATCGCAGGCGGCCGATCCAACGCCCGGCAAGTGCCGGCAGATGAGTGCCTTGTACCCTGCAGCGCCGAGGCAGGCGCCGAGAATCGGGGCGAAGATCGGGACCAGGAAATACGGAATGTCTCGCCCGCCAGTGAAGGCCACATCACCCCAGCCGGCAAAGAAGGTCATCAGTTTAGGCCCGAAATCCCGTGCGGGATTCATCGCGAAGCCGGTCAGCGGTCCCATTGCACCGCCGATCACGGCGATCAGCAGGCCGATCAGCAAAGGTGCGAGCGGGCCGCTGGGCAGGCCGTTGCCGTCGTCGGTGATGGCCATGATCATCGCCAGCAGAATGGCGGTGATGACGACCTCCACCAGAAACGCCTGGCCGAACGACAACGAGGCGTGGGGGTAGGTCGAGAAGATCGATGCGAGTTCGAGGCTCTCGACACTGCCGCGAACCATCTGCTGGGTCTGTTCGAAATCGAAAAACAGACTGCTGTACAGCCCGTAGACCAGCGCCGCAGAACAGAAGGCGCCGGTCACCTGCGCCAGGATGTAGGCTGGAACGCGGTGCCGCTCGAATGTGCCGAACAGCCACAATGCGATGGTCACGGCCGGGTTCAGGTGGGCACCGGAGACGCCGGCGGCAAGGTACACCGCCATCGAAACGCCGATGCCCCAGATGATGCTGATTTCCCACAACCCCAGGTCGGCACCGCCGAGCTTGAGCGCTGCGACGCAGCCAGTACCGAAGAAGATAAGAAGGGCAGTGCCGAGAAATTCGGCGATGCATTGTCCCTTGAGCGTAGGGACGATGGGCGTACTCATGCGCGGAGCCTCGTTCGTTTGTTTTTGTTTTATTCCGAGCACTGCGTTGGTTCGGAATTGTTCGGAAACGAAAACTTAGAGGCAAAGAATGCAGCTGTCAAAGTAAAAATTCGAACATTTTACGGGCGCGCTGCGGGAACAAATGATGGTGCTTGCTGTCGCCGCGGTCCCGAGTCTTCGCCGTGATCGATGAAGCCTTGCCGACCTGGATGGCGTTGGAAACCGTCGGTGTCTTAGCGCCGACGCCGCCAGAGGCGCCAGCCGAGCAGCAGATCGTCAGCCATCGGCACCAGAGCCAGTGCCAGCAGCAAGGCGGCCAGCGGGACCGTGGCGATGAAGCCGAAATGCTTGAAGCCGGCTGCGCCGCTCAATCCGCCGACGAAGAAGCTCATCACCATCAGCAGGTTGATACGCAGGCGCTGTCGGTTGGCCCGAACCGGTGGCATGTCGTCATGACGATTGCGGTTGAAGTAGATCAGCCGGCCCAGCTCGATGCCGATGTCGGTCACCATGCCAGTGATATGGGTGGTGCGCACTTCGGCATTGGAGAGTTTGGTGATGATCGCGTTCTGCAGACCCATGATGAAGCACAGCAGCACCACGGTCAGCGGCGCGAAGAAACCCGGAATCGTCATCAGCCGTGCGCCGAGGATACCGAACAGCAGCAACAGCGCGGCTTCCAGCGCCAGCGGTAGCGCGTACTGGCTATGCAGACGGCGACGTCGCGAGAAATTGATCATCAGCGTCGAGCACATGGCGCCAAGAACGAACGAGAGCAGTGCACCGAAGCCTGCCAGCGCCAGATCGGTGGCACCGAGGGCCAGATTGTCGGCCATTGCCGAGACGATACCGGTCATGTGCGAGGTGTACTGCTGGACGGCGATGAACCCGCCGGCATTGGCGGCACCCGCGACAAACGCGAGGCACAGACCGAGCTGACGATTGCTATGGTCTGACCGTCGGCGATCGGTCAGACGACGGGCGTACTTGATCGGCATGGCAGGCTCGCGCTCGGCAGCAAAGCGGCGATTATAGAGCGGCCGGCCTGGCTGGATCGCGGTTGGTGGATATTCTCAGCGTCGTCGCCCGGCCTTGCGGCCGCCGCCGCGTCGAGCAGCGCGCGGTTTGCGCTGGCGTGACAATTCACGGGTGATGGCGTCGTTGAGCAGCTTGCGCGCGTCTTCACCGTCGTCGTGCTCGGGAAAATGCTCGGGCAGGCTGCGGGCCAGATGCAGGTAGGTTTCCACCACATGCAGGGTACTTTCCAGGCTGGACAGGTCGCTGCCGAGCAGCAGCTTGGGCATCGGGATGGCGTGGCCTTCGGCGACTCGCTTGATCCAGCGCTGGGCATGTTGACTGGCCGGACTGTCGAAGCCACCGCGGATCGGCGTGCAGGCGAACGTCCAGCGCAGCCAGAGCGGAATCTTCGGATCGTCGATCAGCTCGATCCATTCGGCCAGTTCGTCCGGCAGTACCGAGATGAATGCCTCGCCGTAGTTTATGTTGCGGTTGAAGGTCAGCCAGGACCGTAGCAGACTCGGCTCGCCCATCAGTTCGGAGATGGCGGACAGGTGATCGATGGAAGGGCGCACCTGGAACTGACTCAGGTCCACCGGCGCATCCGGGCTGTTGAACAGGCGGCGGATGGACTTGAGCGTCTGCGGGTCCAGCGCGGTGATCTCGCCGCTGTCGTGGTGACCGAAGCGCCCGGCGCGGCCGCCGATCTGCTTGACCTCCTGCACCTTGAGCTGGCGATTCTGGATGCCGTCGAATTTCTCATCGGTATAGAAACACAGCGTGTGCGCCGGCAGGTTGAGGCCCATGCCGACCGCATCGGTAGCGACCATGATGTCCGCCTCGCCCTCGCGGAAGCGCCGGGCCTGCTCGCGTCGGACCTCGGGCGAGAGCGCACCGTAGACCACCGAGACGCTCTTGCCGGCACTCTCGAGCATGCCCTTGAGCTCCAGCACCAGCTTGCGGCTGAACGCCACCAGCAGCGAGCCGGGTTCCAGCCGTTCCAGCGTCGTGGCGTGGCGGGCGACTTCAACCGGGGACAGGCGCTTGGTGCGCTGCACCACCAGCTTGTCCTCGCACAGATCGCAAAGCGTGCGCAAGGAGGGTTCGATCAGCGCTGGCCCGGTCATCATCAGTTGCGGCGTATGAGCGCTGACCAGTGCATCGACCCAGGCCCAGCCACGTTGCGAGTCGGCCATCATCTGTACCTCGTCGACCACCACCACATCCCAATGCTGATGGCGGAAACGCGCGAACTCCTCCACGGTGCAGCAGAAGTGTGTGGCGCCTTCGCGGATGATTTCTTCCTCGCCGGTTACAAGTGAGCAGGGCACGCCCATCGCCTCAATGCGCTCCTGGTTTTCCAGCGCCATCAGGCGCAGCGGCGACAGGTAGATGCCGTGCTCGGCCGCAGCCATCGCCTCGATAGAGCGGTGCGTCTTGCCGCTGTTGGTGGGGCCGAGCAGGGCGGTCCAGCGTCGCGTCAGGCGCCGGGCCGGGTAGAGCTTGTGGTAGTGGACGAAGCGCGGGTTGTTCTCCAGCAGCACGGCAAACGCCATCTTTTCCTCATGCTCGCGGCGGGCGGCGCGAATCGCCTTGCGCATGCGGCCGGGTTCCAGGGCGATGAGCTCGGTAAGACGCTTGTGCCCGAGCAGTTGCAGGTCGAAATCGCCGGCGAGTTCGAGCATGCGCTCGAAGGTGGCCTGCAGCTCGTCGCGATCCTGGCGCTTCCACGCCTCGACTTCCGCCACGCTGAGCAGATGATCCTGGCCGGAAGGAACCCGCCGCGGCAATTCGAGGGTGAGATTGCCGCGCTGCAAGGCCACCACGTAGCGCAGCTCATGGCGAATCTCGTTGAGGGTGGCGATGGCATGCGGCAGAAATTCATCGACCCGTGGCAGTTCCGGGCGGATGCGCGCCAGGCACCGCTGCCGCTCGTCCTCGTCCATTTCGGCGAAGGGCCGTTCGAGCACCTGTAGCCGATTGCGCACATAGCGCTGCACGGCCTGTTTCAGGTTGTCGGCGAAATCGTCGCGCCGCGGGCTATCGTCCAGACGCAGCGCCCAGTCCGGCTCCAGCAGATGGACCGGCGAGCCCAGGCTGAAGGTCTTTTCGCTGCCGAAAACATCCACGCTGCAGTGGATCTCGCCGAGATCACGGCTGACGACCCGATCGAGCAACTCGTCTGCAGCAGGTGCCGCCAGCAGTTCATCCACCGCCTGCCCATGCAGCCCTAACCAGAACGCCTTGGCCGCGCGAGCCAAGCCGACGATGGGGTAGCCGATGTACGGGCTGAACCACTTTTCCTGGTGGTGCTTCTTCGCGGTGAATTCCGGATATCGCGCCGTTGCCCAGTCGAGGAAGCGCGCCAGACGTTCGAGCCTGATGGATTTGAACTGCTTGCCTCCGGTCTTGGCCATGATCGACACCTTTGCTGATCAGTCTTCTTTGTACGACTCGCGTTGCGCTCGTTTGCTCGCCAGACTGTGCGCCTTGGTCGACGATACGTACAAATCAAACCCCTCGCTTTACGGCATCGCCATCGTCACGGCGATCGTCCCCCAGCTGCAGCTTCAGGCTGCGCACTTCTTCAGTCAGGCATTCCACCTGTACCAGTAGTCGCTGCAGGGTTTCGCGGTCTGCCAGCTGGTCGCGGTTGTCTTCCTCGTTGCGGTCGGCGACGAACAGCGAACCGATGTAGGCCGCGAAGCTGCCGAACAGACCGACTCCGGACACCATCAGCAGCACTGCGACGATACGGCCCAGGGTGGTGACCGGATAGAAGTCGCCGTAGCCGACCGTGGTCACGGTGACGAACGCCCACCACAGCGCCTCTTCCGGCGTGTTGATCGAGCTCTCGGGGTTCGGCGCTTCCACCAGCAGCATGGTCAGCGCGCCAAACGCCACCAGCAGCATGGTTGCCGTGGCGGCGGAGGCGACGATGCCTTCGGCGCGGTTGCGGAACAGGATGCGCCAGATCAGTCGCAACGACTTGATCGCCCGCAGCACCCGCAGAATCTGGAAGGCCCGAAACAGCTTGGCTGCCTGCAACCCGCCCGCCGGCACGCTGGCCAGCAGGTCGATCCAGCCCCAGCGCATGAAGCGCAGCTTGTCGTCGGCTTCCTGCAGGCGCATCCAGAAATCGATGAAGAAAAAGAAGCACACGATGTTGTCCAGATACCCGAGCAGAGTCGATACGTCGTCGGGTAGGTCGAACACCAGATCGGCCACCAGCGCACCGATCACGTAGACCGATAGCAACAGGATGAATATCTGAAAAGGTGTGACGGCGCGCTGCTTCATGAGTCAACCGGGTTTCGTGGGGCAGGTGGGCGCAAGTTTAAAGCACACCGCGGTAATCGGGCCGGAACGATGGGCAGGAGTGTTGGGGATGGAAGTGCGCAAGATGATTGGTATCGGCTGTGCCGGCTGGAGCCTGCCGCGCGAGGCGTGGCCGGCATTCGCTGAGCAAGGCACGCACCTGCAGCGCTACAGCGGAGAGCTATCGGTGGTCGAGATCAACAGCTCGTTCTACCGACCGCATCGTCCGGCCACCTATCGCAAGTGGGCGGCGAGCGTGCCGGAGGACTTCCGCTTTTGCGTGAAGCTGCCCAGGCAGATCAGCCATGAGCTGCGCTTGCGCGAGTGTGACGAGGCGCTCGAGCGCTTTCTCGGCGAATCGACCGAGCTGGCTGAAAAGCTCGGCTGCCTGTTGCTGCAATTGCCGCCATCGCTGACCTTCGATCCTTCAACGGCGGAGGACTTCTTCGCTGCCATGCGCGCACGCTACGACGGTGCACTGGTACTCGAACCGCGGCATGCGAGCTGGCTGGACGCCGGTGAGCTGCTCGAGCGTTGGCGTATCGCACGGGTGGCGGCAGATCCTTCGCCAATTGCAGGAGCAGAGCAGGCGGGCGGCTGGTCGGGCATGCGCTACTACCGACTGCACGGTTCGCCACGCATCTACCATTCTGCGTACTCGGCCGAATGGCTGGAGCGGCTGGCTGGCGAGTTGCGGACTTCTGCTCGGTCCGGCGTGCCGTGCTGGTGCATCTTCGACAATACCGCCAGCGGCGCTGCGGTGAGCAATGCGCTGGCACTGCAGGCGCTGCTGGCAGACGAAACCGCCTGGTCGCCCTAGCGCGGGATGATGCGTACGCGACCCGCGGTGTTGTCGCGCCGGGCAGCCTTTTCGTTTTCCGCGCGGCCGGGAATCGAGCCGAAATCCGCACCGCGATCCGGTGTCGAGCTGCCGTCCAGTTCGCGCTCGTCGACGCTGATTGAGGTGGCGTCCGGGTAGCCGGTGGTCAGCGTCTCGGTGCTGGCGGTCACCGGGGTGGCATCGTCGTCGCCCCATTTGGCGCTGCGCTCGTCGATATCGATGGCGCCGTTGCGCTCCATGACACGCTCGACTGCGGAAACCCGGCTGTCGTCCTCCAGCGTTACGGTGACGATGGTCGATCCGCGGCGGGCCGCTTCGGGGTAACGACCGGCATGCTGGCTCGATTCGTCGCCGAAGACCTTGTGAAAGAAACTGCTGATCTTGTCGGCCACTGTTGCGTCTTCACCTGGCTCTTCGCCGACCACTTCCACACGGCTGCTGTCGACGGTGTCGCTGTTGAAGGATGCCGATATCTGGATGTCGTCGCTGGACACTCCCTCGCTCACGAGTTCGGCTTTCACTTTCTCTGCTTCGGCATAGCGGTCGAAAGCGGCAATTAGAATCTGGGTCATGAGTTCACCTTTCATATGCAGCGAGGCTGCGGTGGCGGGCGTCTGGACCGATAGCGGTCAACGCATGGGTACTGATCGTTGGGCGCAGCGAGCCGCACGATGGTTCCGTGCGGACTCATTACCCGATGCTTCGCCTGGAGCCGCGCCGGCCCGGGTTTTCCACCGCCGGCTAGCCGTTAACCACCTTGCCGCCATTGATATGAATGGTCTGGCCACTGACGTAGGACGAGTCCTCGCAGGCCAGATAGACATAAGCCGGACCCAGTTCGGACGGCTGGCCGCAGCGGCCCATGGGCATCTGGCTGCCGAAGTCTTCGAGCATCTGCGGGTCGTGCTTGCCGAGCGACGGTGGCTGCAGCGGCGTCCAGATCGGGCCGGGCGCGATCTGGTTGACGCGAATCTCGCGCTCGATCAGCTGCTGTGACAGCGCCCGGGTAAAGCCATCGATCGCGCCCTTGGTCGAGGTGTAGTCCACCAGCAGCGGGTGGCCGATAAAGGAGTTGATCGAGGTGGTGTTGATGATCGAGGCGCCGGCCTGCAGATGGGGCAGGGCGGCACGGGTGAGATAGAAGTAGCCGTGGATGTTGGTGGCGAAGGTCTTCTCCCACTGCTCGTCGGTGATGTCCTCAAGGCGGGTCTGGACCTCCTGGCGGCCGGCATTGTTGACCAGCACGTCCAGCCGACCGAAGGCCTTCACGGTTTGTTCGACGGCATCGTTGCAGTGGCGGCTGTCGCGAATGTCGCCTGCGATCAACAGGCAGCGCTGGCCTTCGGCTTCCACCATGCGCTGGGCGTTTTCGGCGTCCTCGTGTTCGTCGAGATACATGATCGCGACGTCCGCGCCTTCACGGGCGAAGTGCACCGCTGCCGCGCGACCGATGCCACTGTCGCCGCCACTGATCAGCGCGACCTTGCCGGCTAGCTTGCCACTGCCCTTGTAGCTGTCGCGGATGAACTCGGCCTGCGGGTGCATTTCGGTTTCGCGACCGGGCAGACGGTCCTGCTGCTGAGCGGGAATCTTCGGGTAAGCCATACGTACTCCAGTCCTGAAATGGGTTCTGTAGGTACGGCTGGCGCTCGCCTGGAAAGTTTCGCCAGGATGCCGAACGGAGGTCAGGCAGCGGCAGAGCGCAGTGACGAACCACCGACAGCAGCGACGCCTTTGCGGCCGCTCGTCGTGGCGCACGTTTGCGACCTGACATCAGTGGATGGCGGGCGTAGAATCCGCGCCGCTTCGACTGTCCCGTCCCTCACTCCATCCGCTCCCGCTGCCTTCCTGCTCGCTTCGCGCGTGCGGGCCGCGTGTGTCATGGCATTCGGGCAGGAACCGTCGCCCTTACACCTCATTCGTCGCGCTTTGCTTCGACTGAATCGATACCAGACCCACTTCTCCATGAACGAATCGCAAAGCTCCCCGGCCGGGAGCTGGCTCAGCGTGATCGCACTGGCGCTGGCCGCCTTCATCTTCAACACCACCGAGTTCGTCCCTGTGGCGCTGCTCAGCGACATTGGCCGCTCGTTCGACATGCCGCCATCCCAGGTCGGGCTGATGCTGACCATCTACGCCTGGGTGGTTGCGCTGATGTCGCTGCCGATGATGCTGCTGACGCGCAATTTCGAGCGCCGCACGCTGCTCGTCCTGGTCTTTGTGGTGTTCATCGGCAGCCATCTGGTTTCGAGCGTTGCGTCTAGCTACGGCATGCTGATGCTCAGCCGGATCGGCATCGCCCTGGCGCACGCGGTGTTCTGGTCGATCACCGCATCGCTGGCGGTGCGTGTCGCGCCCGCAGGCAAGCAGGCGCAAGCCCTGGGCCTGCTGGCGACCGGCAGTGCGCTGGCGATGGTGCTGGGCATCCCGCTGGGGCGAGTGGTGGGCGAGGCACTGGACTGGCGCACCACCTTCCTGGCCATCGGCGTGATCGCCGCGCTGGTGCTGGTCGTCCTGGCGCGGACGCTGCCATCGCTGCCGAGCCAGAATTCCGGTTCGTTGCGCAGCCTGCCGGTGCTGTTCAAACGCCCTGCGCTGTTGACCGCCTATGTGCTGACCGCGTTGGTCATCACCGCGCAATTCACCGCCTACACCTACATCGAGCCCTTTGCGCAAACCGTCGCGCACCTGAGCGGCGACATGACCACCGTCCTGCTGTTGCTCTTCGGCGGTGCCGGTCTGCTCGGTTCGTTGCTGTTCAGCCGATACAGCGCGCGCTATCCGAGGGGCTTTCTGATCGCGGCGATCGCGGTCATGGCGATCTGTCTGCTGCTGTTGCTGCCGGCTTCGCGCGAGAGTTCGCTGCTCGGTGCGGTGGTGGTGATTTGGGGTATCGCCGGGATGTGCTTCGGCCTGGCCGTGCAATCGAAGGTACTGAACCTGGCTTCGGACGCGACCGACGTTGCCATGGCCATGTTCTCCGGCATCTACAACGTCGGAATCGGCGGCGGCGCCTTGCTCGGCAGCCTCGTTGTCAGCCATCTGGGGTTGCGTGAGATTGGCGTGGCCGCCGGCTTGCTCGCGGTCGCCGGCCTGTTGCTTTGCAGCTTTGCGACCTATCGCTTAGCCAGGCCTGCCAGCGGCACGGCGGTGTAGCTGGGCTACGTGTGATCCGCTGCCGGGCTTGGTTGTTGCGGTGGGATCAGCAGGCTTCCGCAGTTAGCTTGGAAAGCTGTGGCTATTCATGGGTAGCGGTGCTTTCGAAAGATGCCTGCGGTGTGCTGTGGGCGGCATGGGTGCGTGCGATATCCAATGCCGCACGCTCCAGGCAGCGGCCGATTACCCGGTCACGATGCTGGTTGCTGCGGATGCCGTCCAACAGGGCTAGAACCACATATGTAACCGTGGCTAACGCCAGCACGAATACGATGCCTTTTCCGGCGATCCAGGTATCGGTCAGCTTGATGACGTCCGTCGACAGACTGACGATCGCCGAAACCAGCATGACGATGACGAGATTCTGGGAGACCCAGCGTTCCTGAGGTGGTGGGCCGGCGATCTCGGCGATGCGCGCCAACTCCTGAATGTCCGCTGCGTTGAGCCCGCGCTCTACAAGGGCATTTCGGAACAGTGCGTAGCGCAGCAGTTCTTCGCGGCGTAGAAAACCGTAGCGGTTCAGCGTTTCACGGGCATAGATATCCCGGTAGTACCACGCGCAATAGCGCTCCCGGGCCAGCAGCATGCCAAACAGCGCAAGCAGTGCGCCGGCCATGGCAGCCAACCCCTGCAAAGGTGACTGGCTATTGAGCAAGGTCCCAACCAGCAATATGCCGACAGCGAGCGTCAGCGCCCAGGAAGGCCAGACCATGCGCAGCCCGCCATGCGTGAAGCTCGCCGTGAACACGCCGGGTTGGCATTGTCGATAGAGCGAGCGGATCTCTGCCCATGTCGCAAGTACAGTCACGGCAGCGCCTCCCCGGATGTATGGACGTCAGGCGTGCGGCTTGTTGCGGATTGTCTTCATCAGATCGTCCGGCGTGATGTGTCCGACCACGCTGTTGCCGCTGCCCGGCAACGGCAGGTCGAGGATATGGCCCTTCATCTTGCCCACCACGTGCATCTCGCAGGGCTTGCAGTCGAAGGTCAGGGTCAGCACTTCATCGCCGTGCACCAGCTGCATCGGCGCGACCTTGGTGCGCACCCCGGTTACGCCCTTGGCCTGCTTCGGGCAGAGGTTGAAGGAGAAGCGCAGGCAGTGCTTGGTGATCATCACCGGCACCTCGCCGGTTTCCTCGTGGGCCTCGTAGGCCGCATCGATCAGCTGCACGCCGTAGCGGTGATAGAAGGCGCGGGCCTTCTCGTTGTAGACGTTATAGAGAAACGACAGGTGCGACTCCGGGTAGACCGGCGGCGGCACGCTGACCGGCTTACGCCCGCCGCGCGGACGGATGGCTTCGCGCGCTTCGCCCAGCGCCTCGATGGCTTCGCGGCGCAGCGCCTTGAGTTGCGAGTTGGGGATGAAGAAGGCCTGCGGTGCATCCACTTCGACTTCTTCGGCGTGGTAGATGGTGGTGCCCAGCTGGCTCAGCAGATCGGCGATCTGGCCGGGCACCTGCTCGGGCTTCTTCGCTTCGCCGAACGGGCCGGCCAGCGACACGCTGGCATAGGCGCCTTCCTCGCTGGTGACGTGCAGCTCCAGCTCATCGGCGCGCAATTTTGCCAGCCAACGTACGCCGATACGGCGCTCGGCGGAGGTCTTGAGCAGCGCGTTCTGCCAGTTGTGGTCCAGGTTGCGATTGAGTGGATGGTTCGGGCGCACCTGACGCATGGCGGCGGGCATTTCGTTGGGTTCGACGCGGTACTGCCAGAACGACTGACCATCTTCCTCGAACTGCTTCAGCGGCTCGACCACGCTGGCGCGGAAACCCACCACCTCGCGCTTGATCAGCACGTTGAGGCCGTCACCGTTGGACAGCGGCTCGCGGGTCTGCACGGTCAGATCATGCTTGCCGACCTTGAGTACTTCGCCGACGGCGAGGCCAGTGAAGGTCGGCGAATCGAAGGCGCCGATGTCGATCTTGCGGTCGGTGACGAAGTAGTCGGTGCTGCCGCGGTGGAAGGTCTTGTCCGGGTCCGGCACGAAGAAGTGATCTGTGCGGCCGCTAGAGGCGCGGGCCAGGTCAGGGCGTTCGGCGAGGATGCCGTCCAGGCGCTGGCGGTAGTAAGCGGTGATGTTCTTCACGTAGCTCACATCCTTGTAGCGCCCCTCGATCTTGAACGAACGCACGCCGGCGTCGACCAGGGCGCTAAGGTTGGCGCTCTGGTTGTTGTCCTTCATCGACAGCAGATGCTTTTCGAAGGCCACCACGCGGCCCTGATCGTCCTTCAGCGTGTAGGGCAGCCGACAGGCCTGGGAGCAGTCGCCGCGATTGGCGCTGCGCCCGGTCTGCGCGTGGCTGATATTGCACTGCCCGGAAAAGGCGACGCACAGCGCGCCATGGATGAAGAACTCCAGCGTCGAATCCACTTCATCGTAAATCGTGCGGATTTCCTGCAGGTTCAGCTCGCGGGCGAGAACCAGCTGCGAGAAGCCGGCCTTGTCGAGGAACTTGGCCCGTTCCAGCGTGCGGATATCGGTCTGGGTACTGGCGTGGATCTCGATGGGCGGAATATCCAGCTCCATGATGCCCATGTCCTGCACGATCAACGCATCGACGCCGATCTCGTACAGCTGGTGGATCAGCGTGCGCGCCGCCTCCAGCTCGTCGTCGTGCAGGATGGTGTTGATGGTGACGAACACTCGCGCATGAAACAGATGGGCGAATTTCACCAGCTCGGCAATGTCCGCCACGCTGTTCTCGGCGTTGTGCCGCGCACCGAAGCTCGGGCCGCCGATATACACCGCATCGGCGCCATGCAGGATGGCTTCACGGGCAATGCTTGCATCCCGGGCGGGGGCGAGCAGTTCGAGATGGTGCTTGGGCAGGGACATGGCGCGGACCGGATTTGAATCGAAAGTCGCGCATTGTAATGGCTTGCGGCCGGTTTGGGACTGGCCGCCGGGCGAGTGGGGGCGTGATGGCCGGTTAGCCGGAAGGGTGTCGAGGTGAGGTTTACCCCACCCCGACGGCTCGGATCAGCGCGCCAGCTTGGTGTTGCGCACGCCTTGTTGGCCTTCGCTTTCAGATACTTCGGTCAGTTTGGCGCCACCGACGAACACGCCCATCTTGATCGACTGACGGACGTAATGGTTCTTGCCGGCCTGGGCGTTCAGCTCAAGCAGGTTGTCGCCGAACTCGGATTCGGTTGCAAGTACATGGGGGCCAGGACTGACAAGGCGATAGAAATAGGTCTTGGCAGCGGTCTCGCCGATGACCTCGTCATCAATCTTGATGGTTTTCTTCACGGCCGCCCCAAGGGACGAGTCGCGGAAGATGTACAGACCAGCCTGGTCCTGCGGCGGTGTCGAGAACGACTTGAGTGCCTGATCCTTGTCCGCTGATTCCATCGGTACGGAGGCGCAACCGGATAGCAGGGCAAAACCCAGGGCCACAGCGCTCATCGTCAGCTTGTTAAACATGCTCTTTCCTTAATGTGTTGACTGAAACGGCCTCACTGGCCGCGGACTTGTATCGGCCGCGGCGCGAGTTTCTTGTAGCCCCCGTTGGAAAAGAATGACGAGCGTCAAAGGCCACGCACATGCATGCGCTGGTGCCATGGTGATCGTTGACCGCCCGGCAGCAGCGCAACGACCCTCGGACGGCTATCGGCTGGTTTTACAGCGTCAACACGACCTGATGTTGCCCTCCATCCAGCGCAAGTCGTACGTATCCGTTCATGCAATCGAGCGGGCCTTCATCCAGCCGCGCGTGCTGGATGCCGCGGTTGGCCTGGCCTGGGTTTTCCGCGCGGATGGCGTAGCGCGTTTCGCCCAGGGTGATGGTGGCTTCGAACACCGGCCAGTGGCTGCTGATGCACGGATCGACGATCAGCCATTCACCTTCGCGGCGGATGCCGAGGATGCCTTCGACGCCGGCGCGATACATCCAGCCGGCAGCGCCGGTGTACCAGGTCCAGCCGCCGCGGCCGTTGTGCGGTGCGACGCCATAGACGTCCGCCGCGACCACGTAGGGTTCGACCTTGTAGCGCTGGCTTTCTTTCGGTGTCAGCGCGTGATTGATCGGGTTCAGCAGCTTGAACATCCCACACGCCGCATCGCCATCACCCAGCTTGGCAAAGGCGAGCATGGCCCACATCGCAGCGTGGCTGTATTGACCGCCGTTCTCGCGTAGGCCCGCCGGATATCCCTTGATGTAGCCGGGCTCCTTCGGCGTCTTGTCGAATGGCGGGGTGAACAGCAGGGCCAGACCGTCATGCTCGCGGATCAGGTGGTGCTGCACGGAAGCCATGGCCTGTTTCGCGCGGGCGGGGTCCGCTGCGCCGGACAACACCGCCCAGGACTGAGCAATGGAGTCGATGCGGCACTCGTCGCTGTCTTTGGAGCCCAGCCAGGTGCCGTCGTCGAAGGTCGCGCGGCGGTACCACTCGCCATCCCAGGCCTTTTCTTCCAGCGAATCAGCAAGTGCCAGGGCGTGTTCGCGCCAGCGTTCGGCGCGCTGGGCGCCAGCCACGCTGCCTCGCTGCTCCGCCAGCGGCGCGAAGAGTTCGATGGTGCGCAGCAGCAGCCAGCCGAGCCACACGCTCTCGCCCTTGCCATTTTCTCCGACGCGGTTCATGCCGTCGTTCCAGTCACCACCGCCGATCAGCGGCAGGCCGAGTTCGCCGGTCAGCTCCAGGCACTGATCGAGTCCGCGAGCGCAGTGTTCGAACAGTGAGGCAGCCTCGTCCGCGATCATCGGCTGGAAGAAGGCATCGTGCTCGCCGGACTTGAGCAACGGCCCTTCGAGAAAGCTCACCGGCTCTTCGAGAATCGCTGCGTCGCCGGAAACCTGAACATAGGTTGCCGTGGCGAATGCGAGCCAGACACGGTCGTCGGAAATGCGCGTGCGCACACCCTGACCGGAGTGCGGCAGCCACCAGTGCTGTACGTCGCCTTCGGGAAACTGGCGACTGGCCGCGCGCAGGATATGGCTGCGGGTGGCCTCTGGCTGCGAAAACGTCAGTGCCATGCCGTCCTGCAACTGATCGCGAAAGCCATAGGCGCCGCTGGCCTGATAGAAAGCCGAGCGCGCCCAGATGCGGCAGGCGAGGGTCTGATACAGCAGCCAGCCGTTGAGCATGATGTCCATCGCCCGGTCCGGCGTTTTCACCTGTACCGAGCCAAGGGCGCGGTGCCAGTGGTCCGTGACTTCACGCAGCACTGCGTCGAGATCGGCCTGGCGATAACGCTCGACCAGCGCACGCGCCTCATCAGCCGACGCGCACTGGCCAAGGAAGGCGACGATCTCGACGCTCTCCCCAGGGGCGAGCTGGACCCCGCACTGCAATGCCGCGCAAGGGTCCATGCCTGCGCCGACGCTGGCGGATAACGGTTTGCCAGTAAGCAGCGCCGCCGGCGTGGCGGGGCCGCTGTTGCGACCAAGGAATTCACTGCGATCAGCCGTCCAGGCCGTTTGTCGTCCACCCAGATCGGCGAATGAAATACGCCCGGGGAAGGCGCTGCTCCAGGGGTTGTGCGCCAGCAACAGGCCGCTGCTGGCGTCGCGCTGGGTGACGATGAAAGGCCCGGAGGCGCCGCGGGCGGTGCCGAGCACCCATTCGCTATAACTGGTGACCGACAGTCGGCGAGGCTCGGATGACAGGTTGCGCAGCGTCAGTCGGGAAATCTTGATCGGGTCGCCAAGGGCGACGTATTGCAGCAGATCCAGCGCAATGCCTTCGGCCTGGTGCTCGAAGCGGCTGTAGCCGTGGCCGTGCCGCGCCACATAGAGGCCGTCATCGCGGATCGGTTGGGCGGTTGGGCTGAACAGCGCGCCGCTGCGTTCGTCGCGTACATAGAAGGCTTCGCCGCAGGGATCGGTGACCGGGTCGTTGGACCAGGGCGTGAGCTGATTTTCCCGGCTGTTTTCCGCCCAGGTATAGCCGCTGCCCTGCGCCGAGACCTGAAAGCCAAAGCGCGGGTTGGCGATCACGTTGATCCACGGCGCCGGTGTCGTGCTGCCCGACTCCAGCAGTGTCACGTATTCGCGGCCGTCCTTGTCGAAACCGCCGAGGCCGTTGAAGAACTCCAGCCCTTGCGCCAGTTCGCTGCCGGTAGGGCGCGGTGCCGCAACGACCGGCCGCGAGGGCGGGGTAGCGAAATGCGCTGCCACGGCGTCGCCCAGGAGCAATGTGTTGGCCAGCTGCTTGTCGATCGGCCCGCGGCGGGCTATCAGTGCTACGCGAGCGACGCTGCGCAGCAGGGCGCGTGCCTCGCCGCTCAACAGGTCGGCGCGCAGCATGTACACCGATCCCTGGGCAAGCTCGGCGCCGAAGCGCGGACGCGACTGGCTGCTGCGCACCGCGGTTTCGATGGCGATCTGCAGATCCTGCAGATAGGAACTGGCGTGCTCGTTGAGAATCACCAGGTCCACCGCCAGGCGCTTCATCCGCCAGTACTCATGGGCACGGAGTAACTGGCGGACCTGGGCGATGTCCTGGATATCGTCGATGCGCAGCAGCACGATCGGCAGATCGCCCGAAATCGCGTGCGGCCACAGGCCGGATTGGGCGCCGGCACCCTGGATGATCGCGGCCGACGGCGCGCGGAATTTCGGATCGGCATAGAGAATGGGCGCGGCCAGGCGCTGGAAGTCGGCGGCTTCGGCCGGTTTGATGTCGAGATGGCGCAGCTGCACCTGCGCCTGAGTCCAGGCCAGGGTCTTGACGCGGTCGTAGGCGCTGCGGTCGTGGTGCTTCTCGATCAGGCTCAGCAGCTCGTCACGCGAGTCGGCGACCAGGGTCCAGAACGCTACGCGGGCGACCTTGCCCGGCGCCACCCTGACCCGGTACTTGAGCGAGAAGATCGGATCGAGCACCGTGCCGACGCTGTTCGACAGCGGCTGGCCTTCGGCGACCACCGCGGCAGCGGCCACGCTCGGTCGCTGGCCGATGAAGCGGGCGCGATCGGTCTCATACTGCGGGTCGGATAGGATTTCGCCTTCTACCACGGCGAAGTGCGCGGCCCAGATCGGTTGCTCGCCCTCGCTGCGCAGGCGGCGGGTGGCAGTCAACGCGCCGAACTCGGGCAGGTAGTCGGTCACCACGAACAGTTTGGCGAATGCCTGATGCGCATTGTCGGTGGCCGGCGTGGTCAGCACCACTTCACTGTAGGACGTCAGTTCGATGTCCCGCGCTTCGCGACCGCTGTTGGCGAGCGAGACGCGGCGCACTTCACTGTCGTCCTCTCCGGATACCAGCACGTCCATCGTGGTGGTCAGGTCCAGATCGTGACGAATGAACTCGGCATGATCCTCACCGAATATCACCTCGTGACTGAGCGCATCGCTGCCCAGCGGCTGTCCGCCTGCGGGCCAGACCCTGCCGTCTTCGGTATCGCGCAGGAAGACGAAGGAGCCGTAGTCGTCCCGGCTGACGTCCTCGCGCCAGCGCGTGATCGCGAGGTCGCGCCAGCGGCTGTAGCCGGCACCGGCTGCGGTGAGCATCACGGCGTAGCGGCCGTTGCTGAGCAGATGGGTAACCGGCGCGCCGCTCGCGGCTGAGCCTTTCAGGCGGCGCAGTGATTGCGGATCACCGCCGCCCTCGACGGCGCGGATCTTCACTTCTTCGGCACGCGGGTGGGCGATGGCGACATCGCGCGGCATGCGTTCCTGCAGCAGCAGTTCACAGGCCTGGATCATCGGCTCGCGATGGAAGCGTGCGCGCATCTGGCCGTCTTGCAAGGTATTGGCGATGGCGACGATGGTCATGCCCTGATGGTGCGCCATGTAGTTGCGCACGATGACGAACGCCTGGCCATCCGGCAGGCGTGTCGGGGTGAAGTCCAGCGCTTCGAAGAAGCCGTAGCGCCCGAGCGCACCCATCTCCGTCATGCGCCGGAAGTTCGCCTGGGCGCCAGTCGCGTCGACCATGGTCGCGAGCCCGGTGGCATAGGGCGCGATCACCAGGTTTTCCGCCAGCCCTCGCTTGAGGCCCAGGCCCGGCACGCCGAAGTTGGAGTACTGGTAGGTGAACTCCATGTCGCGGGCGTTATAGGCCGATTCCGAAACGCCCCAGGGCGCGTGGTGGTCGTTGCCATATTCCTGCTGGCGCTGCACGACCAGACGATTGGTCTGCTCCAGCAGGCTGCCCGCCGGGGCGCGCATGACCAGTGACGGCATCAGGTATTCGAACATCGAGCCCGACCAGGAAATCAGCGCGGATGCATTACCCAGCGGTGTCGCCGTGCGGCCCAGGCGGAACCAGTGCCGCGTGGTGACATCGCCCTTGGCAATGGCGAACAGGCTGGCCAGGCGGGCTTCGGAGGCCAGCAGGTCGTAGCAGCTGGGGTCCAGGCTGTTGTCGGCCAGGCCGTAACCGATCGACAGCAGCTTGCGCTCGGGGTCGAGCAGAAAGGCGAAGTCCATATCCAGCGCCATCTCCCGTGCGCTGGCAGCCACGCCGCGCAGGCGCGCCTGCATCGCTGCCAGCGACTCGGCGGATAGCTGGCGATCCCGCGCGTGTTCGGCCAGCGTCTGGCACAGGGCGTTGATCCAGAAGTGAAGCGCCTGCGCATCTTCGTCATCCGTGGCGGATGGGCTGATTTCCTGCGTGACGCGAACGGCCTTCTCGGCCAATTGCCGGAGCGTTGCCGAACGGGTGTCGAGCGCTTGCGCGTCGCCTATTTGCGTGGCGATCTCATCGAGCACGCCGAGCAACGGCTGGCCGCGCTCGCCATTGGCTGCCGGCAGCGCGGCGATGGCCTGACGCGCCAGTATCAGGTTGTCGTGCAGGCCCTGGCGGGCATGCGGCACCTGGGGCTGGTCGAGCCATTCTTCGCAGGCATTGGCGAGGGCGATCAGGTGGCCGGCGAGATTGCCGCTGTCCACGGCCGAGACATAGGCTGGTTCCAGCGCGCGCATGTCCTCGGTGGCGTACCAGTTGAAGAAGTGTCCGCGGTGTCGCTGCAGCCGGCTCATGCTGTCCAGCGTCGTCTCCATTCGCTCGAGCGTCTGCAGCGTGCCGGCCCAGCCGAAATCACGTGCGGTGACGGTCGAAAGCAGATACAGGCCCATGTTGGTGGGCGAGGTTCGGCGCGCGACGACCGGCTTGGGCTCTTCCTGGAAATTGTCCGGCGGCAGCATGTTGTCGGCGGGGGTGACGAATGTTTCGAAGAAGCGCCAGGTGCGCCGTGCAATCAGGCGCAGCTCCTGGGCATCCGCTTCAGCCAGTTTCTGACTGGGAGCGACGCGAGGTGAGCGACTGGCCCACAGGGCCAGCGCCGGAGCACCCAGCCAGAGCAGGGCGAACGGCAGCACCAGCGGCCATGACCCCGGCGCGACCAGCAGCGCCAGCAGTGCGACGCCGACACCCAGCACTGTTCCGCCGGCCATGCCACGGTAGAAGCCGCTCAGTTTCAGCCGCGGGCTGATGGCCGATTGCGCGGCGGTGGTCCATTCCAGCAGGTGGCTGCGAGTCGCATAGAGCCGTGAGAGGGTGCGGATGATGGCATCGCTCATGCGCCAGGCCTGGTCCGGCAGAAACGCCAGGTTCAACAGGGTTTGCGAGGCGGCCATGCGCAGGTCGCCGAGCAGCCGGTGCAGATGGCTTTGCGCACTGACGCCACTGCGAGACGGCAGCAGCGTGAAGCACAGTGGCAGGAAACCGGGAATCGCCAGCGCTCCGAGCACCAGCAAGGTGCCGATCAGAGCAGCCGGCAGCGACAGCATCCAGCACAGGGCCAGTGCCAGCAGACTCAGCGGTGCCAGCAGCGAGCGGCGCAGGTTGTCGAGCATCTTGAAGCGCCCGATGATGGGCAATGCCTGGGGGCCGCGGCGCGCGCCGAAGATCCACGGCAGCAGCTGCCAGTCGCCGCGGGTCCAGCGGTGCTGGCGCTTGCCCGATACGTCGTAGCGCGAGGGAAACTCTTCCACCACCTCAACGTCGGTCGCCAGTCCCGCGCGGGCAAACACACCCTCGAACAGATCGTGGCTGAGCATGCTGTTTTCCGGCACTCGTCCGGCCAGCGCTGCCTCGAAGGCGTCAATGTCGTAGATGCCTTTGCCGGTGTAGGAGCCTTCGCCAAACAGATCCTGATAGACGTCGGATACGGCGGCGGCATAGGGGTCCATGCCGCCGGGGCTGGAGAACACCCGTTGATAGAAGGAGCCTTCGCGGCCCACGGGCAGCGACGGCGTGACACGCGGCTGAAGAATCGCGTAGCCATTGATCACCCGCTGTTCGGGTACGCTGAATCGCGGCCGATTCAGCGGGTGCGCCATCTTGCCGATCAGGCGCATGGCGGCATCACGCGGCAGGCGCGTGTCCGCGTCCAGGGTGATCACGTAACGCACATCCGCGGGAATCCGCTGCGTACAGCCGGCCAGGGGCATGTAACTGGTATCGGTCGCGCCACGCAACAGCTGGTTCAGCTCATGCAGTTTGCCGCGCTTGCGCTCCCAGCCCATCCAGCAGCCTTCGCTGGGGTTGTACTGCCGGCGCCGATGCAGAATCAGAAAACGGCTACCGCCGGGCGCCGGGCCGTAGCGCTGGTTGAGCCGCGTGATGGCGTCGACCGCGACCTCCAGCAGCCGGGCGTCGCTGTCGAGGGTTTCCTGGTCGGCGTCCAGGCCATCGGTGAGCAGGGCGAAGGTGAGGTCGCCCCCGGCGCCGGCCAGGTGATGCACTTCGATTCGCTCGATCTGTTCCAGCAGGTCCGCTTCATTGGTCAGCAGCGTCGGCACCGCGACCAGGGTGCGCATCGACTGCGGCACACCGGCGGTGAGGTCCAGGCCCGGCAGCGTGCTGGCGCCGAAACGCCAGGTGACCACGCGGTTGACCAGCGCCGAGGCCAGGTCCGTGATCGGCAGAAAGGCGACCAGAGCCAGCAGCGCGAGCCAGCCCGCGCCCACGCCGGCACCGCCCATCGCCTGCAGCCCGAGGGACAGCAGCAGGGTGGTAACCAGGAGGATGGCGCCAACATAGCCGACGATGCCCAGCTGCACGTGAAAACGGCTCAGGCGCAGCCCCAGTGGTGGGCGGAAGCCGAGGCTGCGTTCGAGACCGAGACGGCCTTCGCCAATCAGGTGGTAGCCGGGGTCGGCCACGCGCTCGTCGTCGGTGATGTCACGGCTAGGCGCGGCGTTGGCGGCGTTGGCGGCGTCCAGCGCGGCGCCGGCTATCTCCAGTTCGCTGGCGCTGGAACCGCGTGCCAGTTGCTCGATGGCACTGCGATAGAGGTTGCGTGTCGGGAAGTCCATGGCGGCAAAGGCACTGCCGCCGCGCAGCCGCTCATCCACCAGGCTGACGTCTTCGAACAGCTCGGTCCAGTCGATATCGGAGATCAACCGCATGCTGGTGATGACGTTACGCACGCTGACGTTGGAGGCGCCCTGACGCTGCTGCGAGTGGTGTACCACCTGTTCGATGGAGGTGTCCTGGCGGCCCAGCTGTTCTTCCAGCCAGCCCAGTGACGGCGTGGTGCGCGGGTCCTGGTCGCGCAAGCGCTTGGCCAGTTCCGCGGCGAAGACCTCGGACAACGGCGCCGTGCCACGCGCGGCAATTTCATCGTCCAGCGCCTTTTCCGGCGAGCTGGCCGAGAGCAGCCGGTTGGCCAGCTCGTCGGCGGCCATTCGGGTTGCCCGGCCATCGGTGATCTGATCGCTCAGACGACGCAGGTTCTCGATCAGGACGATGCGCAGGGTAATGGCCACGGCCCACAGCTCGCCGATCGTCAGCGGCTGGACCTGCTGGTAGGCATTGATGAAACGGCGCAGGGTCTCGGGATCGAAATGACTGTCGGTATGGGCCACGAACGCCCAGGCCAGGCCGAAGATGCGGGGATAGCCCACAAAAGGCCCGTCAGCCAGCTTGGGCAGTTGGCGGTAGAAGCCTGGCGGCAGGTCGTCGCGAATCTCGCGGATCTGCGCCTCGACCAGGTGGTAGTTGTCCAGCAGCCACTCTGCGGCGGGTACCACGCTGCGACCACTTTCCAGCTCGGCGGCGCTGGCGCGGTAAGCCGCCAGCAGCACCGTCGCGTTGTCGTTCAAGCGCGCGTGCAGCGGCAGCACAGCCCGAGGGCGAGGGGTGACCGGCTGGGCGGCGGCCAGGCTCCGGGCGTGATGCTCGAGCCGCTCCGGGCCGAACAACTCGTCGCGAACGGGAGCGAGATCGCTCCAGACGGGCGAACGCTGATGGCGCCCGAGGATGTGACGGAAAACTGAGGTCATGAGCGCCTGTCCGACTAGCGGAGATAGGGGAACAGGCGTTAGTGCGCCGGCTCCTGTCGGGAGGAACCACGGCGGCAAGCTTTCGGAACAACGGGAAACCGATTGCCGGTTTCTGCCAAATCGCCGTACGGCCTCGTGCATGCACCAGACCGCGTGGCGGTATGGCAGAGGCTTCAATAATCGGCGAGCCATGAAAGCGGAGGGCCCTTCGGCCACTCCGTTTGCAGGAAGAATGCTGTCGCAGCAATTGCTCCACGATACAGCATAGGCACTTTTATTGTCGGTGCTTCGCCGCCTGGCCCTCAGGCGCGATCGGCATGCCGGCTCTGGCGAATCAAGGGGGCGAGACCGGTTCGGGCGAGGCTTGTGTTGCCCCTGTCAGAGGCCACCCAGCAGGTCGTGCGCATCGAGCAGGCGCCAGGCGATTTCCGGCTGTTTCTCCAGCCCGCGGCGTACGGCGGCGGCGATGGCGGGGCGGGTCTTGCGGCAGAGGCCGGGCTGTTCGGAAAACTCGATGGCGATGCCGCGCATGCTGCGCACCTCGTTGTGGCCGGGGGCGACGGTCATGCGGATGCCGAGCTGGTCGAGCATGCGTTGCTGCACGCGCTCGAGATCGTCCAGGCTCTGCACGTTTTCCAGGCGTTCGAGCAGGCGGCGTTCCTCGTGACGGGTCAGCATGAGAATGCGCACGTCGGCGCCGGGCGTTTCCAGCAGCTCGTCGCGCCGGCAGGTGCAGGTGCCGGGCGGGCAGGGTGAGCGGAGCGGCGGCAGGTTGTTCATGGCGTTCGATCATAGCCAAGCCGGCGCAATGCGCACAGCCAGTGGCGTTGTGCCTGCGCGGTGATGACAAGTGTGGCAGCGTCGCGCACCATGGCGCTTCCTTTCTGCGCCGGGTGCGCCTCGTTCCGTCAGGGATTTAGCTGGAGAACTGTCATGCGTGTTCTGTCATCCGTCCTGCTGATCGCAACCTTGTGCGTTGCTGGCGCTGCTGTGGCCGAGGAGGCCCGCCTGGTCGAGGCGATCAATGCCTACCGTGGTGAAGTGCAGCGCTGTGGCGACAAGGCGAGCGAAGAGCTGCCGCCGCTTACCGCCGACTCGCGCCTGAATCTGCCGGTCGATAGTGCGGGTGATTTGCAGCAGGCGCTGTCCCGCGCGGGCTATCCGATGGTAACCGTGCAGGCGATCACGCTGTCCGGCCCGCGGGATGCCCAGGCCGCGATGCAGGCGCTGCGCGAGAGCTTCTGTCGGGTGATCCTCGATCCGCAGTTCGCCGATATCGGTGTGAGCCGCAATGACCGTGACTGGCGCATCGTGGTGGCGCGGCCGTTGCTCGATGGTCGTCTGGGTGACTGGCAGGCCGAAGGGCAGAAGCTGCTGGAGCAGATCAACACGGCCCGCGCCTCCGCCCGCCGTTGCGGTAAGCAGGACTTCGCCGCAGCCGGGCCGCTCAGCTGGAACGAGACGCTGGGCAGCACCGCCGAAGCCCACAGCCGGGCCATGGCCAATGGCAACTTCTTCAGTCATCTGAGCGAGGACGGCCGCACCCCAGGCGACCGCGCCGAGCTGGCGGGTTACGCCGGCAGGCAGGTTGGCGAAAACATCGCCGCGGCGCTGCCGACTACCCGCAAGGTGCTGGACGGCTGGCTGGCCAGCCCCGGCCATTGCGCCAACCTGATGAATCCGCAGTTCAGCGAGTTCGGCGGCGCCTATGCGGTCGATCCGCAGAGCGACGCGGCCATCTACTGGACGGTGATGTTCGGCGCGCCTTGAACAGTCGTTCAGCGACCAGCCCCGCAAAGCCGGCGTTGGCTGGATTGTTGAGCGATCCGGCCGAGCGCGCTGTCAGACAGACCTGTTCCCATCAGCAGGGTTGCCCTTGACCGATATCCCTACCCCCGAGCAACTACCCGCCGTGCTGGCGGGCCCGCTGCTGCGGCGTACCGAGCCTGGCCTTCTGACGTTCTGGCTGGTTGGCTCGCGGCCGCTCGAGCTGTCGCTGATTCTGGAAAGCCCGGCGGTCGGACTGCAACAATCTGTGTCGCTCGGCGAGCTGAGCTGCCAGCGCCTGGCCATCGGCAGACACGCGGTGGTACACCTGATTCATCTGGTGCCGGCCGCACCGCTGCCCACCGATTGCCTGATCGAGTACGACCTGCGCATCCACGATGGTGCAGTGGAGCAGGGCATCGCCGGCTGGGCGCCGCATCTGCTCTACGACGGCGCGACGCGGCCGAGCTTCGTCATCAAGTCGCGGCTCGATCGCGTGCTGCATGGTTCCTGCCGCAAGCCGCACCACGCCGCGACAGATGGTCTGCTGTGTGTCGACGAACTGCTGAGTGACGCGCTGGACAGTCCGGCCGAGCGCCCGGCCGTGCTGCTGATGACGGGCGATCAGGTCTATGCCGATGATGTCGCCGGGCCGATGCTGGTGGCGATCCATGCATTGGTGCGCCGGCTGGGGCTTTATGGCGAACAGCTCGAAGGCGCGGTGGTGAACAATAGCGATGAGCTGATGACCCATCCGGCCAGCTATTACCGTCGCGAGCAGCTGTTGCCCGCATTCAAGTCCAACGAGGCGTTGCGCGAGCGCTTCTTCGGTGGCGTGGAAAAGCCGGTGTTCACCACCGCCAACGGGCAGAACCATCTGATCAGCCTGGGCGAGGTCATGGCGATGTACCTGCTCGTCTGGTCGCCGACGCCCTGGTCGCTGATCGCCCCGCAGATGCCCGCGCTGGAGCCAGCCGAGGCCGAGCGTTACCGGAGTGAAGAGGCCTGCCTGCAAGGTTTTATCGCGGGACTGCCGAAGGTGGCCCGCGCCCTGGCTCATATGCCTTCGCTGATGATCTTCGATGACCACGACATCACCGATGACTGGAATCTCTCCGCGCGCTGGGAAGAGACCGCCTACGGCCATCCGCTGTCGCGGCGCATAATCGGCAACGCGCTGCTCTCCTATCTGCTGTGCCAGGCCTGGGGCAACGATCCGACGCGTTTCGCCGAGTTGCTGCTGCCGGTGCGTGCGCTGCTGGCGACGGCGAGCGATGGCTGGCTCGATTGCGCGGCGCAGGATCAGCTGATCGATACGCTGTTCAGGCTCGACGGTTGGGGCTACGAGCTGCCCACCGATCCGCCGCTGGTGGTGCTGGACACGCGCACCCGGCGCTGGCGCAGCGAGCGCAACCTCAGTCGACCGTCCGGCCTGATGGACTGGGAGGCGCTGAGCGAATTCCAGCAGAACATTCTCGACAAGCCGTCGGTGCTGATCGTCTCGCCGGCACCGATGTTCGGTGTCAAGCTGATCGAGGCGGTGCAGCGCGTGTTCAGCTGGGCCGGCCAGCCGTTGCTGGTCGATGCGGAGAACTGGATGGCCCATCGCGGCGCCGCCCACGTGATGATGAACATCTTTCGCCACACGCGAACGCCGGGAAACTATGTGGTGCTGTCCGGCGACGTGCATTACTCCTTCGTCTACGAAGTGCACATTCGCGGTCGCGATACGGCGCCCCAGCTATGGCAGATCACCAGCAGCGGCGTGAAGAACGAGTTTCCACGGCGCCTGCTGGACTGGTTCGATCGCCTCAACCGCTGGCTCTACGCGCCCTGGTCGCCACTGAACTGGCTGACCAAGCGCCGCCGGCTGGAAGTCGTGCCGCGCGTACCGGACCGCAGCAACGCCGGCGAACGGCTATGGAACGGCTCGGGTATCGGCCTGCTGCTGCTCGATGAGCAGGGCAGGCCGCGTGAGATCTACCAGTTGAATGCCGATGGCACGGCACCAGTGGCGTTTCTTGCCGAGCGCGCTCGCCCTCGTGGCGAGGCTTAGTCGCGCGTGTCCCGCGGGATCACGCGCGTCGCTCCACATCGCTGACCGCCATCCGTTCGGATCGCAACTCTTCCAGGGCATGGCGGGTGATCTGCACCGCCGCGCTGATGGAGAGCAACGCCATGATCGTCGCCACGATCAGATCGGGCCAGCCGGCGCCGGTGCCGAACACCCCCAGCGCGGCCAACATCACCGCCAGGTTGCCGAGCGCATCGTTGCGGCTGCATAGCCAGACGCTACGCATGTTGCTGTCGCCTTCGCGGTAGGCGTAGAGCATGGCGGCCACCGCGATATTGGCCAGCAGCGCGATCACGCCGACGACGCCCATGGTCGAGGCATGCGGCACGCTGCCATCGACGAAATTGCCAATCGCGACCACCAGGATGAACACGCCGAACAGGCCCATCGTCAGCGCCTTGGCCAGCGACGCCCGCGCCCGCATCACAACGCCCAGGCCCAGCACGAACAGGCTGACGCCGTAGTTGGCCGCATCGCCGAAGAAATCCAGCGAGTCCGCCAGCAGCGATACCGACCCCGAGCGCACGCCTGCGCCGATCTCGACACCGAACATCGCCAGGTTGATCAGCAGCGCAATCCAGAGAATGCGCCGATAGCGTCCGCGTGCCGCCGTGGTGGCGCAGCCGCCGCTGCAACAATTTCCCGCCATGACATCGCCTCCAGTTGTCGATGGCGCTACGCTAAACCCTGTAGCCACTACAGGGTCAAGCGATGCCACTCACCATCGGCAAACTCAGCAAGGCCACGGCAGTGAACGTGGAGACCATCCGCTATTACGAGCGTATCGGGCTGCTTGCGGCACCGTCGCGCACCGAATCCGGCTATCGCACTTTCAGCGAGCAGGACGCCGCGCGGCTGCGTTTCATCAAGCGTGGGCGGGAGCTGGGGTTTTCCCTCGACGAGATCCGCACCATGGTCGAGCTGGCCGACCAGCCGGAGCATGCCTGCACCGATGTCGATCGCCTGGTGCAGACGCATCTGGTCGAAGTGCGCCAGCGCATCGCCGATCTGCAGCGGCTCGAAGCGGAGCTGCAGCGCTTGGCGGGCTGCAGCGAATCGTCGGTCCGCGAGTGCCGCATCATCGAAACCCTGACGGGAGTGCGTCGGCCGTAGGTCCGCGGTTACGCGACTCGGTGCGCACGCACCGCACATCGAGATGTCCAGCGCTGACGAAACGCACGGTCTGCCTTCGGGTTCCAAGGCAATGTCACCAAAGCCCATTGTTGCCAGAGGACAGCTGCCATGATCGATCCAGACGACCCGCCCAAGGATGGCTTGACCCCGCCGGATTATGACGAGTACGGCGATGTGCCGGACTCGGGCGAAAACGATTCAGGCACCGATTCGAACGACCAACCGGAAGCCGATCAGAGCCCGCTCGGCTAGACGCCGGCCAGGCGTGACCTCGCGTGAATGTTCATCCACTGGACAATTCGACCCGCCCGGCCTAAAAAGGCGCGCTGCGCCGAGAGGCGTGAGCGCCAAGCGGCAGCAGCGTGTTTTCCAGAGCCAGGTGAATCGTGAGAAAGAAAAAGCCCGTAGACCCCGTCCGCCAAGCCCAGAAGAACCGCGCCCATCGCATCGGCTGGCTGATTGCCCTGGCTGGCATCGTGGTGGGTTTCGCGCTGGTGATGATGAAATCGGCATAGCCAGTACGTGCCGGCGGTTTCCGTAGCCGCTCACGACGCTGCTGAAAAGCACAGTGCTTTACGAGTGCGGCCGTGTGCAGCAGACAGCCCGCGGCTGTCAGCACGGGCTGCCGGCACCGAATTATCGCGAGAGGAATACCATGCCAACCTACGACTACCGTTGCGAAGCCAACGGTCAGGTTTATGAAGTTCGCCATGCCATGGCGCTACGGCCGAAAACCTGGGGCGAACTGCGCGCAGCCGGCGCGCTGGCCGAAGATTCGAACATTCCGGACGACGCGCCGGTGACCAAACTGATGACGGCTGCCGGGGTGGTCAACAGCCGCGTATTGAAGAATCCGGAAGCGCCGGCATGTGCCCGTGGGGGCTGTGCCGGCAACTGCCGCTGAGTTCAGCCGCGGACATGGATGCGGCGTCGCTAGGGTGGAAAACGGCGAAGCCTTTTCCACGCGGTTTCCCGGGTTGTTTCGTTAGTAACGCATCTCCAGCGTGACCCGGGTCGGTTCGCCGGCGGGCACCTCGAATGCGCTGTCCTCGAAGGACGGCGGGCCCATCACCTTGGGATTGTTCGACAGCCCGTAGCCTTCCGTTGGGATCATGCCGAAGCGGCGGTCCAGCTCGCCGTTGCCGTTCTCGTCATGGTAGGCCAGCACCGCGTAGCGCCCGGGCGGCAGGTCCTTGAACACCAGGGTCACGGCTCCCTGCTCGGCCTTGGCCTTCTGCGCGGCGAACGCCTGGTCGTCCTTGCGGAAGGTTTTCGCGCTGGAATATACCGCTACGGCCACCTGGCCCTTGTCGTGTTGCAGGCCGTCGAGGGTGACCTGCAGTTCCTCGGCATAGGCCGAGGGGACCAAGAGTGCGAGGGCAGCGCCCAGAATCGGAAGTGCTTTCATGCTGTGCTCTTGAAGTCGAGATGCGGAAATCGCCGGATTCAAACGTGGCCGGCGACGCTTGGAGTCGATCGCCGCCATCTTCAGCGAACAAGCGAAGCGTTGTCCACGTGCGGCGTGTAGCGCATCCATCGTTCGATCAGAACTGCGGCCCGGAGCGGGTGTTGTTGCCCTTGGCCAGGCGGTCGTAGAGCACCACGTTCACCGTCGCGGCGAGGTTCATGCAGCCGTTGGTGGGGATGTACACCACGTCCTCGCACCAGTCGCGGATTTCCTTGCTCAGCGAGCCGTCCTCGGCACCGAAGATGTACAGCGCGCGGTCCGGGTGCGTGTACTCGGGAAGCGAGCGGGCGCCTTCGACCAGCTCCACCGCAACCGGCACGCAGCCGAGCGGGAGAATCTTGCGCAGGTCGTCGATGTTGATCAGCGGAATGTCCTGGTGGACCTTCTTGGTGTCGGTGACGAAGTCCTTGGCGCGGTCGTAGCGGGTGCCGGTGTAGAACACCGAAGCGGCGCCATAGCAGCCTGCGGCACGCATGATCGCCCCCACGTTGGACGGCGATTTCGGGTTGCTCAGGCCGATGCAGGCATAGCGTTTGTTGCTCACGGAAGGGGACTCGCGCGGAAAACGCGCGAGTATACGGGACGGTTTGGTCGGCAAAGGGTTTTTAGCTGCGAGACCGGGTCAGGGAATGAGCTTGCTCGCCCGCAGCCTGGCGAAGACATCGAAGAACGCCTCATCGCTGGCCTGGTAATCCAGAAAGCCGAGCTTGCGACTCTTCGACATGTCCGTCACCACCTCGATCGGGCGGCCCAGATCGGCATCGGTGTGCCACGGCGAGATAAGCGTGCCGATGTCCGCCTCGGCGAGACCGAACTGCTTCGCCATGTCGCTCCAGATTGCCGCGTCGCCCGCCATCTGCTGCTCCAACGGGGCCGGGCCATCGAACGGCGCGGCGTCGATGCCGAACCACTCGGCAATGCGCGACCACATCCATTTCCAGCGAAACACGTCGCCATTGACGACGTTGAAGGCCTGGTTGGCGGCTGCCGGCGTGCTGGCGGCCCAGCGCAGGTGCCGGGCGAGCTGAGCGGCGTCGGTCATGTCGGTCAGGCTGTGCCACTGCACGTCCGAGCCCGGAAAGCGGAAAGGCCGCCCCGTATGGCGGCAGATGGAGGCGTACACGGCCAGCGTGGTGGCCATGTTCATGGCGTTGCCGACCGCGACGCCGGTGATGGTGTGCGGGCGATGCACGCTCCAGCTGAAGCCATCGCGCTCCGCCGCGGCGAACACCTCATCTTCCTGGGCGTAATAGAAGTTCTCGACATCCAGCCGCCCCTGTTCCTCGCGGAACGGCGTCTGCGGCAGCGCACCCTTGCCGTAGGCTTCGAACGGGCCGAGGTAGTGCTTGAGGCCGGTGACCAGGGCGACATGGCGCAGCGTACCAGCCGGCCGGACGGCTTCGAGCAGGTTGCGTACCATCTGCGCGTTGACGCGGATATTCTCCGCCTCGCTGGCCTGGCGCGCCCAGGTGGTGAGAAAGACGTGAGTGGGTGAAACGCCGGCCAGCGCCGCGGCGAGCGCCTTGGGGACCAGCAGATCGGCGCTGATCGGCGTGACACCCGCCTCGGTATTCGGTCGGCGAGCCAATCCCGCCACGTTCCAGCCTTCATCGGCCAGCAGGCGCGACAGCGCGCTGCCGACAATGCCGCTCGCGCCGACCACCAGTGCTTGATTTGTCATGTGCAGACCCCCACAAAGCGAAACAGGCCTGCACCTTACCCACTCGAAAATGCCGATCCAAGTCGGCACCAAATGGTGACCATCCCCCATGCAACCGGGCTCTGACGAAGAACAATGGCGCGAAGACTGCGCACCAAGACGCGTGCTCGAGCTCTTCTCCACCAAGTGGACCAGCATGATTCTGCACACGCTGCATGCCCGGCATGGAGGCACCGCACGCAGTGGCGCATTGCATCGCAGCCTGCCTGGCATCTCCAAGAAAATGCTGATCCAGACGCTTCGCGAACTGGAGCAAAGCGGCCTGATCGAGCGCCACACGCTCGATTCGGTGCCGCCGGCGGTGAGCTATGCGCTCTCGCCGCTGGGCCAGCTGATGGTTGAACCCATCGAACTGATCTACGACTGGGCAAGGCAGAACTCCGGCGCGCTGGATCAGCTGCAGCCCAGAAGCACGTCGCGCAGGCGGGGCTAGATCGCGTTGACGATCTGCTCGCGCAGCCATTGATGGGCCGGGTCGCGATGGGCGCGTTCATGCCAGAGCATGGCCATTTCGTAGCCTGGAATCTCCAGCGGCGCTTCGACGACCTGCAGTGCAGCGCCTTCAACCAGCCGTTCGGGCAGCATGGCCACCAGGTCGGTGCTTTCCAGCACCGAACGCAGGAACAGGAAATGCGGCACCGACAGCACCACGCGCCGTTGCAGGCCATACGTGGCCAGGGCATCGTCGGTGGCACCGTGAAACCCGCCGCCATCCGGCGAGACGATCACCTGATCCAGCGCGCAGAACTGCTCTAGCGTTGGCCGTCGCCGCAGGCGCGGATGCCCGGCACGGCCGGCCAGTACGTAGCGCTCGGTGAACAGAACGCGGCGGCGCAGGTTGGACGGCGAACCATCGACGGTGTGCAAGGCGAGGTCGATATCACCCTGTTCAGCCTGGCGGGCGATGCGCGAAGGCTGCATCTCGACCACGGCGATGCGGGTGCCCGGTGCCGCGGACCGCAGGCCGGCCAGAGCGGGTAGCACAATGGCGGACTCGCCATAGTCGCTGGCTGCGATGCGCCAGACGTTCTGCGCGGCGCGAGGGTCGAACGGGCTGGCTGGGGCGACGACTTGCTCCAGCGCCTCCAGCGCCAGGCGCAGGGGCTCGCGCAATTCTTCTGCGCGTGCGGTCGGGCGCATGCCTCGCGGCCCAGGTATCAGCAGAGGATCGTCGAAAATGTCCCGCAGCTTGGCCAGGTGCACGCTCACCGAGGGCTGGGAAAAATTCAGGCGCTCTGCGGCGCGGGTGACATTGTGCTCGGCCAGCAACACGTCCAGGGTCACCAGCAGATTCAGATCGAGACGTCTGAGATTATTCATGGCAATACCTGAGATATGGCTTATTCATTTCAAACATACCTGGGCAAGCGACATTCTGCAGCCGTCCCGCTACGGAGGTTTCCCATGAATGTTCTGCTTGTTTATGCCCATCCCGAACCGCGCTCGTTGAATGGCGCGCTGAAGGAATTCGCCATACAACGCCTGCAGGCGGCTGGCCATCAGGTCCAGGTTTCCGACCTGTATGCCATGGGCTGGAAGGCCGCGATCGATGCCGGCGACAGCCTGGATCGCGACCCCGAAGCGCGTTTCGATGCTTCCGAGGATTCCCGACGCGCGTTCGCCAGTGGCCGGCAGAGTTCTGACATTGCGGCTGAGCAGGACAAGCTGCGCTGGGCAGATGCGCTGATCCTGCAATTCCCGCTCTGGTGGTTTTCGATGCCGGCGATCCTCAAGGGCTGGGTCGACCGGGTATATGCCTACGGTTTCGCCTATGGCGTCGGAGAGCACTCGGATGCGCGCTGGGGCGATCGCTACGGCGAGGGCTCGATGGTCGGCAAGCGGGCGATGCTGATCGTGACTACCGGCGGCTGGGAATCACACTACAGCCCGCGGGGGATCAACGGGCCCATCGAGGACCTGCTGTTCCCCATCCATCACGGCATCCTGCATTACCCGGGCTTCGATGTGCTGCCACCGTTTCTGGTGCACCGCACCAGCCGCATCGACCGGGCCCGATTCGACACACTCCGCGACGAACTGGGCAAGCGCCTGGACCACCTCTGGCGCACTGAGCCCATCGCCTATCGCAAACAGAACGGCGGCGACTATGACATTCCGGCGCTGACGCTCAGGGCCGAGGTGGCGCCAGCGCAGGTCGGCTTTGCCGCGCATGTCGAACAGCCGTAACAGCTCCAGGGGCAGGGGTCGTGCTTTGTCGTTACGTCGTCAGAGTTCCTTGGCGAACCGTTCGACCGCACTGACCACCTGCTTGGCGGCGTCCTGAATCTCGACGATCACCGCACCGGCCTGGTTGGCCAGCCCCAGGCCCTGCACCGCCTGTTCGCGGCTGGCGAACATGTTGCTCACGGCTTCGTCGGCCAGCGCCTGGTTCTGTTGCACCACATTGACGATCTCGTCGGTAGCGGTGCTCGTGCGCGCGGCCAGTTGCCGAACCTCGTCGGCCACCACCGCGAAACCGCGACCCTGGTCGCCAGCCCTGGCGGCCTCGATGGCCGCGTTCAAGGCCAGCAGGTTGGTCTGCGCGGCGATGCCACCAATGGTCTGGACGATGGAGCTGATCAGCAGCGACTGCTTGCCGAGCGCCTCGATGCCATCGGTGGCGGACTGCACCTGGTCGGTGATCTTCTGCATCGTCACCAGGGTGTCCTTCACCACGCTGGCGCCGCGCTCGGCACTGACGTCGGTCTGCAGCGAGATGTCGTAGGCGACCCCCGCGGCTTGCCGCACTTCTGCCTCACGCATGACCTGATCGGTCACCACGTTGGCGAACTTGACCACCTTGTAGAGGTTGCCTTCGGTGTCGTGCACCGGATTGTAGGTCGCCTCCAGCCAGACCTCGTGGCCGTGGCGGTCGACACGCTTGAAGCGGTCGGCGACGTACTCGCCGCGGTTCAGTTTCTGCCAGAACGCCTTGTAATCCGCCGAAGCGGCATCTTCCGGCGCGCAGAACAGACTGTGATGTTTGCCTTTGAGCTCCGCGAGCGAATAGCCCATGGTCTGGAGAAACTGCTCATTGGCCGTGACCACCGTTCCGTCCAGATTGAACTGGATAACCGCGGTCGAGCGGAGCAGGGCGGTGATGAATGCCTCGTTCTCCTTCGCCTGATACACGGCCTCGCTGATATCGCTGCCGAAACCCTGAATATGCGAAAGCTTCCCGTCGGCCGTTGCGATCGGATACCAATGGATCTTCAACCAGGCGAGGCTGCCGTCGGCGCGCAGGTAGCGGTAGTCGTCGCTGACCGGCTCGAGCTTGGCCACCGCGGCGCGAAAGTTGTGAAAGCAGGGCAGGTTCTTCACGTAGGGCGGAACGATCTCGGCCAGGGGCCGGCCCTGGAGATGCCCGTGTGAGTAACCCAAGGTACTGGCGAATCGATCATTGAACGCGCAGATCTTGAAGTCGGTATCCAGCGTGACCGACAGCATGTCACCGTTCATCTTGCCCATGAGCTGGCGCAGGATTGCCAGCTCGGCATCCTTGGCTTCCAAATCCTTTTTCAAGCGGTTGTTAAACATGCAGGGCATCCAATCGATCTAGTTGTGCTTCCGATATCGGCGAAGAGTGCGGGCGCTTGAGCGACTTCGTGTCGCGCCAGCGAAAGCCGTTGAACCGACGCGGTGCGTGCCGAAGCGAGTGAAAGGGTGCGATTACCACGCGTTTGTCTTCGCCCCACATGTGATGTGAGCCGTCATCGCCCTCAGAGCTGATCGGCAACTGCCTTCTTGTCGATCACCGACCACACGTTGCGGATCTTTCCCTCGAGGAACTCGTAGAAGACGTTTTCGGTAAAGACGACTCTCTTGCCATTCACAGCAAGGCCAAACAGTTCGCCTGTGGGCGTGCAATCGAACCGCAGCTGTGCCGCCACATGGGGCGGCTCGACGATGAGCAGCCCGATATTGAACTGCAGATCGGGGATCGCCCGAACGTCGCCGTCGAGCATCTGGCGATAGCCGTCCAGCCCAACGAACTGGCCGTTGTAGTGAACTTCTTTATGAACGAAGCGCTCCAGCTCTGCCCATCGCCTGTTGTTCAAACAGGCGATGTAGCCCCGGTAGCAATCAGCGATCTCGTCGCCAGTCATGATCGTTCCCCGCAAAGAAAGCCCGATAGTCAGGCTAGCGACTGGCTCGATATACGCCAGCCGCATCGACCGGCCGCACTGGCTGAGGTTATCTGCTCGGCACCGATTACCTGGTCAGTCGAGCACCACGGCGTGGCCCTCCAGAGGATTGATGTCGCCTTTGATCAAAGATTCGGCCAGCGCCTGTGCGGACTCCAGACCAGCGTGTTCGTGCACCTGCATCCAGGGCTGCTGCGCATCGCTCACCCGAGCGATGAAGGCCAGCTGCGCCTCGTTGAAGCGGCGGGTCACCTCGGCGGGGCCCCAGTCGGCGTTGCGTTTCTTGATCTGATAAGGCGCGAAGTAGGGCTGTGGCTGCGGACCGGCCAGCGTTGCGTCCGTCTTTCTGTATTCATGGTTCTGGGCTGACCCGGCGAAGCAGTCGTACACCAGGGCATCCTTGAAATGGCTGTGGATCTGCCGGCGTAGATCGGCGCTGCCGGAGAAGTCGACGTAGAGCGTGGGCACGCTCGGGTCCAGTGAAGCGAGTTGGTCGTAGCCAACTGCCTGGCGGTAGCAACCCAGGCCTTGTACGAAGCCGGTGTTGCCTGGGGAGGTCAGTCCGATCGTTTGCACGGCCGGGTTGTCCTGCAGGCAGAACGCCGTGCCGTACGCGGTCTTGCTCGAGGCGCTCGACATCAGGATCTGGCGCGCGCCGAAGAAGGCGTTGTCGTCAAGGAAATCGGCCAGCATGAACGAGGTGATGAACAGCGGGCGCAGCAGCATCTGGTAGTTTTCGCTCTCTGCGCGATAGGCGGCGTCGCTGCTGATGCGCTGGTACTGGTTGTAGGCCGATGTGAGTTCGAGTCGGTGTTCGGCGCCGTCGTAGAAGCCGCGCTCGGAGACGCGCACCGGCTGCATAACGACATGGCTGGCGATCGGCCAGAAGCCATAGAAGCGTTCACCCTTCGCCAGGCCATCGACGGTGCTCTCCACGACTTCGGCGAAGCCCCACGCCGGCATGTGGAACCACTCGCTATCGCCGGTGGGGTAGAAGTCCCAATAGCGCAGGTGAGGTGTCTCGCCGAATGCGGCGTAGGTGACATTGTTCGTGGTCAGTGCCAGCCGGCTGATACGCAGCAGGGCTTCGCCGGCTTTCAGCTCCGGCATCGGTCGCGTTTGAATGCGGGTCTGCTGCATGTCTTTCTTGTTGTTCTGCAACTGGCGGATGACGCTCATCGATGGCACCTTGGGTTCGTAAAATGGACGGCTTCGACTCTATCCCTTTCGTTTCACCGCCGGGTTCGGATTTCATGAGCACACGATTGCCGAGCGCCAAGCCGCTCAAACGGCCGACTCAGCAGCGCGCCAAGGCCACCGTTCAGGCGATTTTCGACACCTATGTTCGGATATGGCAGCGCGACGGCTGGGCTCGATTGACGACCCGTGCGGTCGCACTCGAAGCCGGCGTGGCCATCGGCACCCTGTATGACTACTTCCCCAACAAGCACGCGCTGCACTCGGGCTACGTGCGCTATTGCGTCGAGCAGCTGCTCGAGGCCATCGACACGCAAGCGGTAGCGCCAACCGCGCTTGCCTGGCCCGAGCGCATCCGGCGACTGGTGCGCACCCTTGCCGGGGTCGAGTCGAGGCTGCCCTGGTTTCATCCGGATATGCTCGAGCTGGAAACGCTAGTGGCCGAGCCCAAGCATCAGTGTCGGGCCTACGAGGATCTGTTGGCCGCCTGGCATCGAGTCATCGACGCGGCGACCGATCTGCCGGTACGCCCGAGCGCTGCGACGCTGGAAGCACTGCATCTATCGGTATGGGGTGGACGCCGCTACGCGATGCTGGTGCAGCTCGAAGCGGATCGCATGAGCGATTGGGCCATCTGCATGGAGCAGCTGTGCCTGGACAGGCTCGCTGGCCCGCCACGGCCTGAGCGCGATGGATCATGACGCAGCCTTTCGTTTCATTCAGCTGACTCACTAAAGAGGGGCGAGCATACGGTCGCCGGGTATCTGGAGGACGGGCAACAGGATGTGCCAGCTCGGCGGTAATTGCCGGGCGATTTCCAGCCGGCCGGGATAATATGCGCGCCCCCATCGTTTCCTCACACATCAGGTCATCATGCCCGGCGATGCTCTCTATACCGACTTGTCGGGTTATTACGATCTCATGTGTGCGGACATCGACTACAGGGCGCAAAGCCACTGTGTCCACCGGTTGCAGCAGCTGTTCGGCAACGGCGGGACGAGGCATCTGGACCTCGCCTGCGGCACTGGCCCGCACGTCCGCCATTTCATCGATACCGGCTATACCAGCGGCGGGCTCGACATCAACCAGCCGATGCTGGACAGAGCAGCCGCGCGCTGCCCGCAAGCGCAGTTTTCCCTGCAGGACATGTGTGGCTTTGCGGTCGAGCAGCCGGCGGATCTGATCACCTGCTTTCTTTACTCCATTCATTACAGCGCCGAGCTTCAGCGACTGCAGGCCTGTATCGCCAGCGTGCATGCCGCGTTGGCCCCGGGCGGGCTGTTCTGCTTCAACGCCGTGGACAAGCGTCGGATCGACAACGCCTCATTCGTCTCGCACACGGCCAGGCATACGGACGGCCTGTTCACCTTCAGCTCCGGTTGGCACTACCCGGGTGCCGGCGCGCAGCAATGGCTGAAGCTGCGAATCGAAAAGACCATCAGCAATGAAAGCCAGGTCTGGCACGACGAACACAGGATGGTGGCGGTGAGCTTTGCCGAGCTAAGCGAGCTGCTGGAGCGGTACTTCGAAGTGCATGTGCTCGAGCATGACTACGAGAAGATCGTGCCCTGGGACCAAGCATCCGGGAACGCGATATTCGTCTGCGTGAAGATTTAGCGGCGAAAGCCAGGCCCTTCGTCCAGGTCCGTGGAGTGACCAAGCGCTTTCTCGCCCAGTGGCCAGCCTTACGCGCTGTACTGGTATCGCCGCTTCCGACTGTGCCTTTGCGCGCGCCTGCCTCGCTTTGAGAATAGGTCGACTCACCAGCGCTGGACCCAGCCATGCACATTGCCATTGTTACCTTTGACGGCTTCAACGAACTGGACTCGCTGATCGCGCTCGGCATTCTGAACCGCATCAAGCGGCCGGGCTGGCGCGTGGCGCTGGCTTCGCCGAGCGAGATGGTCACCTCGATGAATGGCGTGCGGCTGTATCGACAGGCTTGTCTAGACGAGCTCGAGTTCTGCGACGCCGTGCTGGTCGGCAGCGGCATCAGAACCCGTGAAGTCGCTCAGGATCTCGCCGTGATGCAGCTGCTAGCGCGGCTCAATCCCGCACGCCAGCTGATCGGCGCCCAGTGTTCGGGCACTCTGTTGCTTGCCAAAGCGGGTTTGCTGAACGGCGTTCCCGGCTGCACCGACCTCACCACCAAGCCCTGGGTGCAGGAAGCGGGTATCGAGGTGCTGGAGCAACCGTTCTTCGCGCGCGGCAACCTGGCAACCGCCGGCGGTTGTCTGGCGTCCATCTATCTGGCGGCTTGGACGTTGGCACGGCTGGTTGGGCTCGATGCGGCAGCCGAGGCGCTGCACTACGTCGCGCCGGTAGGGGAGAAGGAGGACTACGTAGCGCGAGCGCTCGCCAATATCGAGCCGTATCTGAACTGCGCCTGAGCATCGCCAATTGGTTGATCAGGTATCTCGATACGGCTGCGTCATACCGGTTGCGCCTCTCGCGACGGCGCGGTGAGCTGCAACGCCAGACCCATCAACAGCATGATGCCAACGGCCATCAGCAGCCAGGCATCCGCCAGGCTCGCCAGTCGGTCGCGTAAAAAGCCCGCTCCCAGCGGGGCCAGGCTGGCAATCAGGTAGCCGCCACCCTGAACGAACCCCAGCAGCGAGCCGGCGTCGGCCGAGTCACGTGCATGGTCCATGGCCAGAATCAACGAGAGCGGGAACAGCGCGCCGATACCTACACCCAGCAGAATTGCCGTCGGGATTGCCAGCGCCAGCGGCGCCAATGCCAGGCACAACAGCCCGGCCAGCACCACGGCCAACACGCCCAGCACCAGCGGCCGCCGCTGTCGGATTCGTCCGATCAGCGCGGAGAGCAGCAATCCGGCGCCTACTTCCGCCAGGCTGATGCCGCCGAGCAGCAGGCCGCTGTCCGTAGCGCTCCAGCCAAGGCCCGTGTAATAGGGCGGCAGCCACGCCAGCACAAGGGTATAGGCCGCCGTACCGATGCCGAAGAACAGCAACAGCCGCCAGGCGTGTGGCGATTTCAGCGGCAACGGCCGGGAGGCGGTTCGCCCTGTCGTGATCGGCGGGCGCGCTAGGTTCCACCAGATCGACAGGGTCAGTACGGCCGGAATCGCCCACAATGCCAAGCCATTCGCCCAACCGAATCGTTCTGCCAGCGGCGCGGCACTGGCAGCGGCGAGAGCAGCGCCGCCCATGATGCCGGTGGTGTAGAGCCCCATCAGCGCACTGGTCCGCTGCGGATGGCAGCGGTGGATGTACGCCGGTATCAGCGCCTGCACCAAGGCAATCCCGACGCCGCCCAGTGCCGCGGTGAGGATCAGCCCCGCACCGTTCGGAGAGCCCCAGCGCAAGGCACTGGCCAGCGCCACCAGTGTGAGCCCGAGCGCTACGCCACGGCGCTCGCCCAGCTTCGCTTGCAACATGGCGCCGCCAAGTGCGCAGAATCCCATGGCAGCGATGGGCAGGGTGGTAAGTGCGCCTGCACCGGCGCTGCCCAGACCGGTCGCGGCCTGGATTTCATCGAGTAATGGCCCGATGGCCGCTAGGATAGGCCGCAGGTTGAGGCCTACCAGCAGGACGAGCATGACCGCCAGTAACGCCTCGCCGGCCCGCGATAGTGAAGATGACGCGGGTGATCGAACGGAAAGCATGGCAATCTCCAAGTGGGCAGTTAATGTCTTTGCGATAAGTATCTTAACATCAAGATAAATAGACGAGGTATCCGGTGATCGATAGAGCTCAACTCGCCGTTGAACAATGGCAACAGCAACGGCCGGACCTGGACACCTTGCCCATGCGCCTGATCGGCCGGCTCGGCGAGGCGGTGCAGGTGCTCAACCGAGACGTGCTGCAACCCTTCTTCGATGAGCACCGTTTGCACTACGGCGAATTCGATGTGCTGGCGACCTTGCGTCGCGCCGGGGCGCCGCATGCCCTGAGCCCGACCGCGCTGTATGAGGCAGCGATGATTTCGTCAGGCGGCATGACCAACCGGCTCGACCGCCTCGAGCGTGCCGGGCTTATCGAACGCAAGCCGAACCCCGAGGACCGCCGTGGCACCCTGGTCGCTCTGACCGAAGCCGGCTTCACTCTGATCGACGGCCTGATGACCGCCCACGTCGAGAACGAAAAAACGGCCCTCGCCACACTCAGTCGTGACGAACAGGAACAGCTCGACAGGCTGCTGGGCAAGTGGCTGGCCGGGCGCTAGCGCGACGCCTGGCGTAAGCCGCGATAGAGACCGCGCGGTTCGACAAGGCGAGGCGTATATCCGCGATGGATTGAGGTGTGGCTCGTGAATGGAGCAGCTGCGCGGGCTCGGTATCGCCCGAGCCTGGTGACGCCTTGCCCGATCAATGCAAGCGCCGAACGCTCGATTGCTGCACCAGGTCCTGCGCCTGGCGCGCCAGTTGATCGAGCAGGCGGTCGCGCTGTTTCTCCGCCTCGCTCATCGCCTTGCGGCCATTCTGCTGCACCAGGTAGCTGTAGATCTGCCGAACTTCCTTGGACTGGAAGATCGGCTCCAGATCCTGCACCGCCACCGCACCGTTCGAAGCCCCGTTACGGGTATTCATCACCACCTGCGGGCCACGCGCTACCAGCGGCTGAAAGCCCAGTGCGCTGAAATACGGCACCTTGCCTGCAACGCACGCCACCTCGGCATGGGGATAGCGCGTCACCATCGCCTCGACCATGGCCCGGACGATGCCCTGGCGGCGATGGCCGGCGTCCACCGCCAGATAGACCAGCGCGCAGGCTTCGGGATCGTCCACAAATGGCAAATACAGGGCGAAGCCGAGCAGGACCGCCGGATCATCAGCATCCAACGCCATGATCAGCTCCGGCTTGCCCGCCTGCGCGCCGTCCATGCTGTCCAGATAGCGATGCACCTCGAAGCCCACTACGTACTGATACAGCTGATACAGCGAATTGCTGGGCTGCAGCGAGACCGGGCTGATGTCGCCGAGATAATCCACCACCATCTGCAGCACCTGGCTTTTCAGCGATTCCGGCGGCGGGGTGTCGAGGTGAGAAAGGACGAACATGGAAGGCTCCGAGCGCGACGCAAAAGGCGGCATTGTAGCCGGCGGGGCGCTCGCGGTGAGGTGGTTGAGGCTGGGGAGGACTGCCTGAGCCTGATTGTTCTGTGCCGTTCGATTCGGCTGGAGATTGCCCCTGAAACCGCAGAACAGTAATGTGGCGACCGGCCACTATCCGTGGTCGATCATGCCCGGCGTTCGAACGCCTACGTTCGAAAAGGCGACGGATGCCCACTACACAAGGACTTGTAAATGAACGCTGCTTTTTTTGCTCCCCTCAAAACTTCGCTGCTGGTTTTACTGGCGGTGAGCATGGTGGGTTGCGTTACCAGCCGCTCTGTTGTCGATGTTTCCGTTCCGAACCTCACGGGTACGACTGGGCAGAAGGTCGTTATCACGACGATCGACGAACGGACCTTCGAGGCCAAGCCTCGTAGCGCCGACATTCCTTCCCTCAAAGGCGGCGAGATCAACGACAGTTCGATCACCGGGCGCGCCTATGCACGCAAACGCAATGGATATGGAAAGGCGTTGGGTGACGTTGTGCTGCCTTCAGGCCGCACGGTCAGCCAACTGGTCGGTTCCGCTGTCGCCAACGCCTACGCGCAGTCCGGCTATCAGGTGGTAGAAGAGCAGAATACGGATGCGCGCCAGGTCACGGTGCACATCAAGGAATTCTGGACCTGGTTCTCGCCTGGTTTTGCCTCGGTGTCCGTCAACAACAAAGCGAACCTGATCATCGAATCTGATGGCCAGGCGCCAATGGCCATCGCCACTGAGGTGAACGACGGTATGCAGCTCGTGACGGATAGCGACTGGGCGAAGGTGACCGGCCAGGGTCTGCAGGAAGTCACGGCCGCCGTTGGGCAAAAGCTCGAAATGAGTCGTGCCCAGTAGCCAAGGCCTGCCGGCTACCACGCACCTGCATAGCGTTACGTGGTAGCAGATCCGCAAGGCTGCGTTTGCATTCAGCATCAAACCGCAGCCTTTCGCCCCGTCACTCCTGCACAAGCTCAGCCTCACGTCGATAGGCCTGACCAAGCGACGTTTCCTCGATTGCCCCCTGCAGCTCCTTCACCAGCGCATCGACCTCGCGCAGCGCCTCGGCCACCGAGGCGGCCAATACCTCGCCGCCGGTTTCCTGACCTTCAATGGCAATCTGGTGAATGCGGGTGATCCCGATGAAATTGAGTGCCGTCACCAGGTTCGGCTCCAGATGATTCATGTGCGCCATTTCCCCGCCAGGGCCAAAGCCGATGCCGCCGCGAGCGCTGAGGATCACCGCATGCCGTGGCCGGTCCGCCAGCAACGGAACGTACGGATCGGGCAGCTTGTTTTCGTCGACCTCAACCGTCCGGCCTGGGCGCACGATCTGATCAATCCAGGCCTTCAGTGCGGCGGGCATGCCGAAGTTGTAGAGCGGCGTACCGATGACCAATACATCGGCGGCGATCAGCTCATCGACCAGCTGGTCGCTTTCCGCCAGCGTGTCCCGCATCCACGGCTCACGGCGCTCTTCCGGCGTAAAGCTGGAGGCGATCCAGTCATGGCTGATAAAGGAGGGCGGATTCTGGCCTATGTCGCGGTAGACGACGCTGTCCTGCTCACGGCGGGCTGCCCACTGGCTGACGAAGCGGTGGGTGAGGTTACGGCTGTGGGAACCGTGCTCGTCCTTGCCGGCAAGGCCGGGCCGGGCGCTGGCATCGAGGTGCAGAAGGTGCGCCATGGTGATTCTCCTCTGTGATTGAATTCATCTGTCGTTCGCGGTAAATCCAGCCTATGGCTAGGCTGTACTGGCGACAAACGACCATTTCTTCCAACTACAGATGAGAGAAACTCAGCCATGGCGCACCGCCGGTTACCTTCGCTTTCTGCGCTGCGGGCCTTCGAAGCCGCCGCCCGCCACGAGAGCGCCAAGCAGGCCGCCGAGGAGCTGTCCGTCACGGCCACGGCGATCAGCCACCAGATTCGTTCGCTGGAGGAATCCCTCGGCGTGGCGCTGTTCCTGCGCAAACCGCGAAAGCTGGAGCTGACCGACCAGGGACGGGAGCTGCAACAGACGCTAGAAGCCGCGTTCGACAGCATCAGCGCTACGGTCGAGCGCCTGAGCGCGAAGCCCTGCCGCCAGGCGATCACCCTCAGCACCACACCGGCCATCGCGGTGCGCTGGCTGGTGCCCTGGGTCTGCCTGCTGCGCGATTCCCATCCGGATATCGATCTGCGCTTCCATACCTCCCATGAGCCAGTCGCGCTGGATGGCGTCACGGCGGATATCGCCATCCGTTACGGTGACGGCCGCTGGCCGGGGCTGGTGGCGGAGAAACTGTTCGATAACACCTTCGTCCCGGTCTGCAGCCCGTACCTCGGCTTGCGGGATGTAACCGAGCTGCCCAAACACCCGTTGATCCACTTCCGTGCGCAAGCTGCCTTGTCCGCTCCGATTCATTGGGCGTCGTGGCAGAAGCTCGCCAACGTGCCGGGGCTGGACGTGAGCGCCGGGCTGGTCTTCTCCGACGAAACCCACGCCATCTCCGCCGCCATCGGCGCGCAGGGCGTGGCCCTGATGAGTCGGCAGTTGATCGAAGATGAGCTAAGGGAAGGGCGGCTGGTGCAGCCGTTCGGGCCGGAGATGGAGGGCAAGCCGTTTCACCTGGTTTATCCAGAGAGCCGTCGGGATGATCCGACGGTTCGGGCGGTGAGGGAGTGGGTGATGAAGGTGCCGGGTGGGTTGTGTGAGGTGGTGGGGTGATGTCTCTAAAAAACGTCTAGCAATCGCAGCTGCTTCGGTCGGCCTCGCGATGGTTGCTCGGGTGTCGCGAATTGCTAGATGGCTAAATGATGGCAATGTTTCCGTCATGCCCTATAGTGCGCGCTGACTAACGGCGGACCACAAGGACGCGGCATGGAAGAGCTGGCGAAACGTTGCCTTAAGCATTACCAGAGTTTGAATGCCAACAAGCAGCAGCAGATTAAAGAAGGGATGCATGACTACAGCCTGATTACATCAATGTTGAAGCCGTCAAACGAAGTGACGCTTCATTCACGCTTCCTCTGCTCCATGCTTAATCCGAAGGGCCCGCATTATCAGGGCAATGTATTTCTCAAACTGTTCCTCAAAGAGTTACCGGCCGGACTCCGAAGCTTCATTGACCCCGACCGCGCCACGATCATTCGAGAAAAGGACAGTATCGACATCTTGGTACATGACGGTGAGCACGCGCTTGTCATCGAGAACAAGGTCTACGCAACAGATCAGCGCTACCAGATCAGTCGCTATATCGGTTGCGTGCAGAGAAAGCTATTTGGCGGTGAGCCGGATGTATCCAAACGGATGGCGGTGATTTACCTAAGCGCCAAACGTACCCATCCGAGCAAGAAGTCCGAGAGCCTGGCGGGATTTGCACTCATTGGAAACATACTGCGCTGGAAGGGTTTCGCTGGCTGTAAGCCTCATCCTGATCTTCCAGATATTCAGGACGACCTGAACGTAGAAATACCTTTCCATCATGTTCCGTATTTCCCATCGCTGGTTCGGTGGGCTGAGAACTGCGCTGAAAAGGCGCCGGCTGGCGGCATACGAAACGCTTTTGACGAATACCTTCTCGTTTTAAAACGGTTGGAGAAACCCAAGGCTTGGAGAAAAGTCATGACTCTTGATAGCTACGCCATGAGCCTGCCGGAGATGGATCAGCGTGAGATGTACGCATTTATGGTCGAGTCGCAGACGGCTCTGGATCGCTTTATTGCGGCGAGGTTGTTTGAAGGCCTTAAGGCGCTGTTCGGTGAAGTGGCGCTCTTTGAGCGCGGCCCGTTCAAAACGCTCGATGAAGACAGCCTATACAACTGGCTAACCAAGAAAGGCAAGGACAAGGATTGGGAGCGTGTGGGTGCCATCTTTGACGCTCCCATACAGCCGGTCGCGCTAGTTTTCGCCAGTGAGTTTGCTTATATGGGCGCTATGTGCGAGAGGCCGTTGTGGGACAAAGAATGTAGGGATGCCAATTTAATCCACGGGGGGGGCGTTAGGAGTCTTCTTCGTACGCAGCTGGACGGCGTGTATCGGTTTCTGCATTACATTCGTAAGCGAGCAGTTCAGTGTGGGATTCAGGTGGCTTCGCTTGAGAGTGAATTGTAGAGCTAGAAGTGGACGAGTTGCTTGACGCATTGGTTCCGCCCTGCTGGGCGGGTTCCTTTTGGCAGTCGCCCCAAAAGGAACCAAAAGGTCTTGCCCCTGCATGCGGCCCTGCGCTTCGCTCCGGGTCCGTTCGCTCCATCGCCATTCCAGGGGCACGCCGCAAAGGGCCATCCCTGGCCCATCGCGGCTCTCGCGGCATCCATGCCGCTCAACCCCTTCCACGGCGATTCCGCTCACCCTCCTGAAAGGGGCGGTTCGTGTCGCCTGCCGGTCCGTGCAGAAGAAGCAAATAAACAAAAGGGCGCTCGGGCGACTCGAAGTCCGATCCCGTCAGGTGGCCGAGTGGAGGTGTTGCGTAGCAGCGTAGGGTGGAAAACGGCGAAGCCTTTTCCACGCGTCAGTCCGCATCACCTGCGAATCCCTCCGCCTCATCACCGCACCAACCAACTGGGTAGATCCCAGCTCCGACGGCTCGATGAAAACTCGAATAGGGCCAGTCGGCGACACGCTCCACCAAGCCGTGCTTTAACGGATTTCGATGCACATAGTCGACGTGATGCCGATAATCCCGTTCATCCTGGATCAGATGCTCCCAATAGCGCCGTTGCCAGATCCCGCGTTCGCCGCGGGAGCGCTGAGTTGCTGTCAGTACTTCGGTCTTTGGCAGGCGTCGGGCGAAAGCGAACTTGATGACTTTCCAGCGCAGGGCGAAATCGGCGTCGCCATCCGGGAGCGTCCAGACGCAATGCATGTGGTCGGGCAGAACGACCCAGGCGTCGATGTGGAAGGGATGGCGTGAGCGTGTGGCTCGCACCGTCTCGCGGAGCAGGTCGATATGGCGGACCAGCAAGTCGCTGCGTCGGTTGAGCAGATTGACGGTGAAGAAATACGTGGCGCCCGGCACACGGGCGCGGCGGTAACGGGACATGGTGGCTCATCCTTGAGCGTTGTGTTGGCAGTGAGGTTGTATCGGTGGATAAGAAAAGCGTTATCCACCCTACGACATCTCAACCACTCGCACCGCCGACGCATCGACGTTGCCGGAGGTAGGGTGGAAAACGGCGAAGCCTTTTCCACGCGTCACTTCCAGGCTACCTCGCTGGTCCCGACATCCTTATAGCTGGCTTAGGGTCATCCCTTTGGAGGAAATGGGTCGTTTCCGTAGCTGTTCCGCTCGCGAATTTGACCTTGCTTGTTGTGGACCAAGACCTCGCTTTGCTGGTTGGTCGCAATGCCTCGTGCGTGCTCGATAGCTTCTCGTTGGGTATCGAACTGTTTGGTAACTTTACTGTTACCAGCGCCTCGAACAGCCCATTTATCATCATGCGGGACAACATGTTGGTTCTTGCGTGTCATGGTAAATACCTCTGTGTGACTATGGTTGAGAGAGGCGGTTTACACCGCCTCTCTGCTTGGGCTACTGCTTCACGAAGAAGCAGAAAGGGCGCCCGTCTTTGCGGCGTACATCTTTGCCGCTCCGCCAATGTTTGAAGGTCATACAGAACACAGCTCTGTAGCCTGGCGGTGGAGTTGGGGTTCCGCTCATGGCGAATACCTCTTGTCCGAAGTCGTTGACACCACCCGTTGAATGCCCATAATCACGCAGCGCATTTGCTCAAATGCTACGTGATTGAGGGGCAATCTTCAGTCGCGGCCCGTGCTTGCAGGCTTCGCTTTCAAACACGGTCAAGACCCACGGCGGCCTGTAGGAGGGCTTCCGTGGGTTTCTTGTTTCTACATCCTCTAAATCACTATCTGTCGATAGTAAGCGCGTCCTTGCGCTTCATGATTTCAATCAATCCCAGCTCAAAGCCCCACCAGTCTGATACTCAATCACCCGCGTCTCGAAGAAGTTCTTCTCCTTCTTCAGGTCCATGATCTCGCTCATCCACGGGAACGGGTTGGTGGTGCCCGGATACTCTTCCTTCAAGCCGATCTGCGTCAGACGGCGGTTGGCGATGAACTTGAGGTAGTCCTCCATCATTGCGGCGTTCATGCCGAGCACACCACGGGGCATGGTGTCGCGGGCGTATTCGATTTCCAGTTGGGTGCCCTGGAGGATCATCTGGGTCGCTTCGTCCTTCATGTCGGCGTCCCACAGGTGGGGGTTCTCGATCTTGATCTGGTTGATCATGTCGATGCCGAAGTTCAGGTGCATGGACTCGTCGCGCAGGATGTACTGGAACTGCTCGGCGGTGCCGGTCATCTTGTTGCGGCGGCCCATGGAGAGGATCTGGGTGAAGCCGCAGTAGAAGAAGATGCCTTCGAGTACGCAGTAGTAGGCGATGAGGTTGCGCAGGAACTGCTTGTCGGTCTCCGGGGTGCCGGTCTGGAAGGTCGGGTCGGAGATGGAGCGGGTGTACTTGAGGCCCCAGCTGGCCTTTTTCGCGACGCTCGGGATCTCGTGGTACATGTTGAAGATCTCGCCTTCATCCATGCCCAGCGATTCGATGCAGTACTGGTAGGCGTGGGTGTGGATCGCCTCTTCGAAGGCCTGGCGCAGGATGTACTGGCGGCACTCGGGGTTGGTGATCAGGCGGTAAGTGGCCAGCACGAGGTTGTTGGCGACCAGGCTGTCGGCGGTGGAGAAGAAGCCGAGGTTGCGCTTGACGATGCGGCGCTCGTCTTCGCTGAGGCCGTCCTTGCTCTTCCACAGGGCAATGTCGGCGTTCATGTTCACTTCCTGCGGCATCCAGTGGTTGGCGCAACCATCCAGATACTTCTGCCAGGCCCAGTCGTACTTGAAGGGTACGAGCTGGTTGAGGTCGGCGCGGGCGTTGATCATGCGCTTCTCGTCGACGCGCACGCGGGCCGATTCGCCTTCCAGTTCGTTGAGGCCTTCCTGGATGTCCAGGTCGTCCAGCGCGCGCTTGGCGCGGGCGATGGCGTCGGAGTCACTGGCGGCAACGGCGCGGGCTTCTTCCACGGAGCCGGCGGCGTCGTTGTCCAGCTTGGCTGCGGTCTGGCCTGCCGGCTGCGGGGCAGCGGGGGCCGGCGCGGCGGTGGTGGTGTCTTCTTCGTTGAATTCGTCCCAGCTCAGCATGTGCGATAGCTCCTGATCGGGGACCGGGGCTTGGCCGGTCGGATGTGTTTGGGTGCTTTTGGGTTTGCACGCAAAAGCGGGTATTTGGTTTGGGCCGAGATAGGTCCGGCCTTTTGTATCGTCTGGTGGGGCTGCCCCTCACCCTGACCCTCTCCCCGGAGGAGGGGCGAGGGTACGGTCGGGTGTCTGGTCCGACCGCTTGTGTTTGTCTGGAGGGTTGCCCCTCTCCCTAACCCTCTCCCCGGAGGGGCGAGGGGACTGGTTCGGTGTTGGCGTCGGGCTTGCTCTATCGATAGCCACCGCGTTGGCTTAGGGCTCCTGGCGAGCAGGAGCGGGCCGTTCTGTTTCCTTGTCGCAACAATGGTGCGAGCGTGGAGCTGTGCGAGTGGCTGCTAGGCGGCTACCGAGCCGGAACCCCTGAGCGTACAGCTGTACGTGATGGGGTCCGGTTTGGCGGCCAACGCCGCAGACGCCGCTCCTCCCTTTACCAGCTGCCCTCTCCCCCAAAAGGAGAGGGCGGCGCGCCTCCTTTGTTACTGGCAGGCTTCGCAGTCGGGGTTATCGATGGAACACGCCAGCGGCACCGGAGCCGGCTGCGGCTCTGCAGCCGGAGCGGCGCTGGCGGAGTTCGCCGCCTCGCTGCCACCACTGGACACGGCGTTCAGCTTGCCGGTGTTGATGGTGGACTTCTCGGTGCTGGTCGCGGCCAGGGCACGGAGGTAGTAGGTGGTCTTCAGGCCACGGTACCAGGCCATGCGGTAGGTCACGTCGAGCTTCTTGCCCGAGGCGCCGGCGATGTACAGGTTCAGCGACTGCGCCTGGTCGATCCACTTCTGGCGGCGGCTGGCGGCGTCGACGATCCACTTGGTTTCCACCTCGAAGGCGGTGGCGTACATGTCTTTCAGATCCTGCGGGATGCGCTCGATCTGCTGTACGGAGCCGTCGTAGTACTTGAGGTCGTTGACCATCACCGGGTCCCACAGGCCGCGGGCCTTGAGGTCGTGGACCAGGTACGGGTTGATAACGGTGAACTCGCCGGACAGGTTCGATTTGACGTACAGGTTCTGGTACGTCGGCTCGATGGACTGCGACACGCCAACGATGTTGGAGATGGTCGCAGTCGGGGCGATGGCCATGATGTTGGAGTTGCGGATGCCTTTCTTGACGCGCTCGCGGATCGGCGCCCAATCCAGGGATTCGGTCAGGTCGACGTCGATGTACTTCTGGCCACGGGCCTCGATGAGGATCTGCTGGGAATCCAGCGGCAGGATGCCCTGGGACCACAGCGAGCCCTGGAAGCTGGAGTAGGCGCCGCGCTCGTCGGCCAGGTCACAGGAAGCCTGGATGGCGAAGTAGCTGATGGCTTCCATGGACTTGTCGGCGAAGTCGATGGCGGCGTCGGAACCGTAGGCGATGTGCTGCAGGTACAGCGCGTCCTGGAAGCCCATGATGCCCAGGCCCACCGGGCGGTGCTTGAAGTTGGCGTTCTGCGCCTGCGGCACGCTGTAGTAGTTGATGTCGATGACGTTATCGAGCATGCGCACAGCGGTGCGCACGGTGCGCTCCAGCTTGGCGGCGTCGAGCTTGCCGTCCTTGATGTGGTTGACCAGGTTGATCGAGCCCAGGTTGCAGACGGCGATCTCGTCCTTGTTGGTGTTCAGGGTAATCTCGGTGCACAGGTTGGAGCTGTGCACCACGCCGACGTGCTGCTGCGGGCTGCGCAGGTTGCACGGGTCCTTGAAGGTCAGCCACGGGTGGCCGGTCTCGAACAGCATCGAGAGCATCTTGCGCCACAGGTCCTTGGCCGGCAGGGTCTTGAACAGCTTGATCTTGCCGTACTTGGTCAGCTCCTCGTAGTACTCGTAACGCTCCTCGAAGGCGCGGCCGGTGAGGTCGTGCAGGTCGGGGACGTCGGACGGGGAGAACAGGGTCCAGGGGCCGTCATCGAAGACGCGCTTCATGAACAGGTCCGGAATCCAGTTGGCGGTGTTCATGTCGTGGGTGCGGCGACGGTCGTCACCGGTGTTCTTGCGCAGTTCGAGGAATTCCTCGATGTCCAGGTGCCAGGTTTCCAGGTACGCGCAGACCGCGCCCTTGCGCTTGCCGCCCTGGTTGACCGCGACGGCGGTGTCGTTGACCACTTTCAGGAAGGGCACGACGCCCTGGGATTTGCCGTTGGTGCCCTTGATGTAGGCGCCCAGTGCGCGCACCGGGGTCCAGTCGTTGCCCAGGCCGCCGGCGAACTTGGAGAGCAGGGCGTTATCGCGGATGGCGTCGTAGATGCCGCCCAGGTCGTCCGGCACGGTGGTCAGGTAGCAGGAGGACAGCTGCGGACGCAGGGTGCCTGCGTTGAACAGGGTCGGCGTGGAGGCCATGTAGTCGAAGGACGACAACAGGTTGTAGAACTCGATGGCACGGGCTTCGCGGTTTTCTTCCTCGATGGCAAGGCCCATGGCGACGCGCATGAAGAAGATCTGCGGCAGCTCGAAGCGGACGTTGTCCTTGTGGATGAAGTAGCGGTCGTACAGGGTCTGCAGGCCGAGGTAGGTGAACTGCTGGTCGCGCTCGTGGTTGAGTGCGGCGCCCAGCTTGGCCAGGTCGTAGCTCTTGAGCTTGGAATCGAGCAGTTCGAACTCGACGCCTTTCTCGATGTAGGCCGGCAGCGCCTTGGCGTACAGGTCGGCCATCTCGTGATGGGTGGCGGCTTCGGCAACGTCGAGGAAACCCAGGGCTTCGGCACGCAGGGTGTCCATCAGCAGGCGCGCGGTGACCTGGCTGTAGTTTGGCTCACGCTCGACCAGGGTGCGGGCAGTCATCACCAGGGCGGTGTTGACGTCCTTCTCGGCCACGCCGTCGTAGAGGTTCTTCAGGGTTTCACGCTCGATCAGCGCGCCATCGACCTCGGCCAGGCCTTCGCAGGCTTCGGTGATGATGGTCTGCAGGCGACCCATGTCCAGCGGCTGCTGGCTGCCGTCGGCACGGGTCACGCGGATGCTCGGGTGCGGCTGGGCGATGTCGTTGGCCGCGGCGCTCTTGCGCTCCTGGCTACGGGCTTCGCGGTAGATCACGTAGTCACGCGCGACCTTCTGCTCGCCGGCACGCATCAGGGCCAGTTCGACCTGGTCCTGGATTTCTTCGATATGGATGGTGCCACCGGAGGGCATGCGACGACGGAAGGTGGCGGTGACCTGCTCGGTCAGGCGCGCGACGGTGTCGTGGATGCGCGAGGAGGCGGCAGCGTTACCGCCTTCCACTGCGAGAAAGGCCTTGGTGATGGCGACGGTGATCTTGTCGTCGGTATAGGGGACGACGGTACCGTTGCGCTTGATCACGCGCAGCTGGCCCGGGGCGGTAGCCGCCAGATCCGGTGCATCGGCTGACAGCGGGTTCTCGCGAGTGGATGGGTTCTGCATGGGGGCTCCGGATTCTCTCTTTTAGTCGCGGTTCTGGTTCTGTCTGCGCGGGCTTCGTTGAGCCCGGGCGTCGTTACTGCATCAGCCATGCCCCGCATCGCGGTGCATGGTGGTATCGCAAGGAATAGTCCTGACTAGGCCGCTGACGAGCTAAGTCGTTGCCGGAAGGATAGTCAGGCTGGAAAAACTGTCAACACAATATGTTGTGTTTTGTCTTGGCTCCGAGCACAGCTGCTAGTTCCGCGCTTGAAGTCAGGGAGACGACTGTCGAAGGCTTGCATTAATGCTTGACCTGAGGCTGCCGACGGTGTTGCAGAGCAATGGGAGGCAGGGCGATAGCCCAGCTCTCGAAAATGTCTCGATTGTGTCAGTTGCGGTGCGCAGGCCCAATATCTAGGGGTCAAGGCGCGCAGGAGCGACAAGATAATGCTGGCTCTGGGCCAATGCAAGGCAGCCGTCTGGGATAACCTGTGGATAACGTGTGTGCGGATTGTGGGTGAAAGCGCGGCGTCCGGCCGCAGGCCGCATGGCTGCGGCGCTCGGCCGAATGCCGACGAAATACGCGCCGCCGGGCATATTTTGATGATGGTCAATGACACTACATGTTGTGTTTGCCGCTGCCCGCTTTTTGTGCATCGTGCCGGGCCGGGCGTTGGGTACAATGCGCGCTGTTCGTTTGTGGCCTGACGGTCTGACAGGGGGCGGGGATGGAGCAAGAGACGTGGCGGATTCTCATCGTCGAGGACGATCGACGGCTGGCCGAGCTGACGCAGGAATACCTGCAGAGCAGTGGCGGCTTCGAGGTGTCGATCGAGTCGGATGGCGCCTGCGCCGCCGAGCGCATCATCGAGGAGCGCCCGGATCTGGTGGTGCTCGATCTGATGCTGCCCGGCGAGGATGGCCTGTCGATCTGCCGGCGGGTGCGTGACCGCTATGATGGCCCGATCCTCATGCTCACCGCGCGGGCCGACGATCTGGATCAGGTGTTGGGGCTGGAAACTGGCGCCGACGACTATGTCTGCAAGCCCGTGCGTCCGCGTCTGTTGCTGGCGCGCATCCGCGCCTTGCTGCGTCGTCAGCCACCGGAGGCGCCGGCCAATGCCAAGCGCCTGCAGTTCGGTCCGTTGGTGATCGACAGCGCGTTGCGCGAAGCCTGGTTGCGTGAACAGCAGATCGAACTGACCGGCGCCGAGTTCGACCTGCTCTGGCTGCTGACCTCCAACCCCGGACGCATTCTTTCCCGTGAAGAAATCTTCGCCGAGCTGCGCGGCATCGAATACGACGGTCAGGACCGCTCCATCGATGTGCGTATTTCGCGTATCCGCCCCAAGATCGGTGACGATCCCGATCATCCGCGGCTGATCAAGACGGTGCGCGGCAAGGGCTATCTGTTCGTTTCCGAAGCTGCCGTAGCGATGGTGTAGCGCCGCCGCCCATGAACTCGATCTTCCTGCGCATCTATGGCGGCATGCTGGGGGTGCTGGTGCTGGTGGCGCTGCTCGGCGCCGGCGGCCTGCACCTGCTCAACCAGTACCGCGCGGACGATCACCGCGAGCGCCTGGCCAGCGGCACCTTCCGCCTGATGGCGCACAACATGAGCAGCATGACGCCGATCGAACGGCGCCAGGCGGCGAACCTCTGGGGGCGGCTGCTGGGCATTCCGCTGCGGGTGCGCACGCTCGACGATGTCAGCCTGGAAAGCCGACTGGAGGCGCGCCTGCTGCGCGGCCAGGTGCTGGTCGAGCAGATCCGCCCGCAGAGCACCACGGTGTTCAGCCTGGTCAGCGCGCAGGATCGGCTGGTGCTCACCGGCGAGGTGGAACAGCTCAGCGAGCAGCTGGCGCGCGCGACCATCTATCTGCTGATCGACGAGCTGATCCGCTATCCCGAAGCTGAGCAGCCGCGACGCCTCGCCGAGCTGAAACAGGCGCGTGGTTTCGGCTTCGATCTGGAATTGCTGACGCGTGACAGCGCCAACCTCGATGACGACCAGCGTCGTCGGCTGGACGAGGGCGACACGGTGATGGCGCTCGCTCGCGGCGGTGATGCCGTGCGCGTGTTCGCGGCCATCGCCGGCACCGGCTGGATCATGCAGCTCGGCCCGCTGTACCAGATGAATCCCTATCCGCCGCAGTTGCTGATCTTGATCGGCCTGCTCGGCCTGTCGTTGATCGGTCTTACCGTGTACCTGCTGGTGCGTCAGCTGGAGCAGCGCCTGAGTGTGCTGGAAGGTGCGGCGACCCGCATCGCCGCGGGCAATCTGGAAACCCGCGTGCCGGACGTCGGCGCCGATTCGGTCGGGCGCCTGGCGGCGGCGTTCAACGGTATGGCCAAGCATCTGCAGCGCTTGCTGGCGGTGCAGCGGGAGATGGTCAGCGCGGTGGCCCATGAACTACGCACGCCGGTCGCGCGCCTGCGTTTCGGCCTGGAAATGAGCGCCGAGGCGCAGACCGACGAGGCCCGGCGCAAGTACCTGGAAGGCATGGACGGCGACATCGACGACCTCGATGCGCTGGTCGACGAAATGCTGGTGTATTCGCGGTTGGAGCGCGGCTCGCCGACCCTGCATTTCCAGCAGGTCGACCTGGGTGCGCTGGTCGATCAGGTGATCGGTGAGCTGGCGCCGCTCCGCGCCGATGTCAGCGTCAGCCGCGGAGAATGCACAACGGCAGCCGATGGCAGCTGCTGGGCCGAGGCGGAGCCGCAGTACCTGCGCCGCGCCCTGAGCAACCTGATCACCAATGCCATGCGCCATGCCGAGAGTCGGGTGCAGGTCAGCTTCACCATCGATGGGCAAACGGTGCGGCTGGAGGTGGACGACGACGGCCCCGGCGTGCCGGAAGCGGATTGGGAAAAGGTCTTCACCCCGTTCCTGCGCCTGGACGACAGCCGTACCCGCGCCTCTGGCGGGCACGGGCTGGGCTTGTCCATCGTGCGGCGGATCATCTACTGGCACGGCGGTCGCTCGCAGCTGGGGCACAGCGACCTGGGTGGCGCGCGTTTCAGCCTGGTCTGGCCGCGGCGCAGGGCGGATTGAGCAGCGGCTGGTTATAGCCAGCGCAGCTCGACCCGTTCCCTCAGAGCAGTCCGAACACTTTTTTCGCCAGGCTGGTGGCTGCAGCGGCGGGGTTCTTGCGAATGCTCGCTTCCTGCTCGGCGATCACGGTGAACAGGCCATCGAGCGCTTGTTCGGTGACATAGCTTTCGATATTCGCGTAACTGCCGTTCATGCCAGCCGGCACCTTGGCGGCGACGGCGTTGTATTGCTGCGCCAGGCCGACCTGGTCGGTGGCCTGTTTGACGATGGGCAGGAATTTCGCGCGAATCTGCTCGCGGCTGGACTGGTTGAGGTACTGGGTGGCCGAGTCATCGCTACCGGCGAGAATGGCCTTGGCGTCCTGCACGGTCATCTTTCGCACGGCATCCAGCAGCAGTTGCTGGGCTTCCGGCACGGCCTTCTCGGCGGCCAGGTTCATGCTGTTCTCCAGCTGTTCGACCTGCGCACCCATGCCGAGCATCTTCAGCATCCGCGAGGCCTTGCCGATGTTGCCCGGCAGCTCGATACGCACGTTCGGATCGCTGCTGAAGCCGCCAGGGCGACCGAGCTGCTGCACGGCGACCTTGGCGCCTTGGCTCAGGGCATCCTTGAGGCCGGCGCTGGCGTCGCTCTGGGTCAGGTCGGAAAGTGAAAGGGCGAAAGCGCTGGCGGAAAGCGCCAGGCCTGCAACGAGAGTGGTGATGCGCAACATAGCGTTAACCTCATGTTCATTGAATGGTGCAGAAGCGGCGGGCTGCTAACTGCCGTATGGTCTGGCGTCGATGCTAAAGCAATGCCGGGCAAGGCGCAGGCGTTTACCAGCAGTATGGGTCAGGCAGGCGGGGGACACGTTGTTACTGATGCGCTAAGGTTGCGGCCCCCGTCGTTATGGAGCCGACTCGCATGATCCGTCCCTTTCGCCCCGATGACCTGGAGCCGGTGCTGGCGATCTGGCTGGCTGCATCGCTCCGCGCCCATGACTTCATCGCCCCTGAGTTCTGGGCGTCGAAGCTGGATGACATGCGCGATATCTATCTGCCGGCGGCGCAGATATGGGTCGATGAGCGTGAAGGCGAGGTGCTGGGATTCGTCGCGCTGGTCGGGGACGTCCTGGCGGCGATCTTCGTGGCGCCGAGCGCCCAGGGCGGCGGTATCGGCTCGGCGCTGATCGAGCAGGCCAAGACCGTGCGTGAGCGGCTCGAGCTGACGGTCTACAGCGCCAATTCCGCCAGCGTCGCCTTCTATCGCCGACATGGCTTTGCCGTGATCAGCGAACAGCTGGACCCACACACCGGCCATCCCGAACTGGCGATGGCCTGGCAGCGGGACTGACCGCGTCAGGCGGCCTCGGGAGGCGTCGAATCGGAATCGTCGTGATGACGCTCCAGCGCCACCTGACGGATCGACAGGCGAATCTCCGCCGGTAGCACGCGCTTGGCCGCACCTTCGGCCAGTTCCGCGAGCTTGTCGTGATAGCCGAGCCGGCCGTTTTCGTCCGGGCTGACCACGCCCTGTTCCTGCATGCTCTGGATGAAATGGCGGAACAGCGCCTTGTCGAAGAACTCCGGCGCGTTGAGCCCATGCAGGATCGACAGGCGCTGGGCCATGACAGTGCAGAGGTTTTCCAGCTCCTCGGCGCTCAGGCTGTGCTGGCCACTGTTGAGCAGCAGCGAGGTGGCCATGTAGAAGCGCTGCAGGGTCTGCACCACGACGCGAGCGAGAAGGGTGAGCAGGACGAACTGCCGCGAGCTCGGGGCCGGGCGCACGTAGTGGTTGCCGTCCACCTTGAGCAGGCCGCGCTCGACGAAGGCCGCCAGCCACTGGTCGACCACGGCTTCCAGCTCCTCGACTTCCCAGCGCATGAACAGCTCGGCACGCAGGTACGGGTACAGCGCCTCGGTGAAGCGCTGGATCTGCTCGCGGCTGATGCGCGAACTGCTCTGGAAGAAGCTCGCCAGCAGTGCCGGCAGCGCGAAGATGTGCATCACGTTGTTGCGGTAGTAGGTCATCAGGACGGCGTTCTGCTCGTCCAGATAGAGGATGTTGCCCAGCGCGTCCTTCTGCTCGGCGAGCAGGTCGAGGCTCTTCACGTACGCGATCAGCGCGTTGCCGTCGCCTTCCGGCAGCGTGGTGTGCGGCGAGTAGGGCACCGCACGTAACAGCGCCTGATAGAGATCGAGAATCCGCGCCAGGGATTGCTGGTCCAGGGCCTGGCGGCTGGTGGAGAGCATCGCCAGCGCCACCAGGTTGACCGGATTGACCGCCGCCGCCTCGTTCAGGCGCTGGGCGATGCGCTCGGCCAGGCGATTGGTGGCGTCGTTCAGCCATTCGGGACGGTAATCCGGCGCGTAGGTCTGCTGGCGCCAGCCGGGCTGCTCCTGGTCGAGGAATTCGTTGAGCTTGAGCGGTTCGCCGAAGTTGACCCAGACCTGGCCGAAGCGCTGCTTGAGCGCACCGATGACCTTGAAGATATCGAAGATCGATTCCTTCTTCTTCGCCGCGCCGCGCAGTTCACCCAGGTAGGTGCGGCCTTCCAGCACGCGCTCGTAGCCGATGTAGACCGGCACGAACAGGATCGGCAGGCGCGACGAGCGCACGTAGCTGCGCAGGGTCAGGGCCAGCATGCCTGTCTTGGGTTGCAGCATGCGGCCGGTACGCGAACGGCCGCCCTCGACGAAGTACTCGACAGGGAAGCCGCGGGTGAACAGGTTGTGCAGGTATTCGTTGAACACCGAGGTGTACAGCGGGTTGCCCTTGAACGAGCGGCGCATGAAGAAGGCGCCGCCGCGGCGCAGCAGGCTGCCGATCACCGGCATGTTGAGGTTGATGCCGGCGGCGATGTGCGGCGGCGTCAGGCCGTTGCGGAACAGCAGGTAGGACAGCAGCAGGTAGTCGATATGGCTGCGATGGCAGGGGACGTAGATCACCTCGTAGCCGCGCACGGCTTCCTGCAGCGGCTCGATATGGTTGACGCGGATGCCGTCGTAGATCTTGTTCCAGAACCAGGAAAGCACCACTTCGAGGAAGCGCACGGCGGTGTAGGCGTAGTCCGAGGCCACCTCGTTGCCGTAGCGCAGCGCTCTGGCTTCGGCCCGCTCGATGGAAATGTTCTCGCGCTCGGCCTCGTCGCGAATCGCCTGCCGGACCTGTGGTGCGTGCACCAGGCCCTTGACCAGATTGCGCCGGTGCGACAGGTCGGGGCCGATCACGGCGGTCTTCTGGTTGCGGAAGTGCACGCGCAGCATGCGATGGACCATGCGCAGGGTGCGCTCGTGGCCCTTGTTCAGTGCGATCAGCTCGTTGAGCTGGATTGGTGCGGAGAACTGCACGCGGGTCTTGCGGCCCAGTACCAGGATGCTGAGCAGTTTGCGCAGGCGCCCGGTGACCGCCCAGCTGTCGGCGAACAGCAGCTTCCAGGCGCTGGTCTCGCGATTCGGCGACTGCCCCCAGAACACGCTGACCGGGATGATCTGCGCGTTTTCCACCGCGTTGTGCTCCAGTGCGCCGACCAGCCGGACCAGCGTTGGCGGCGCCACCAGACGCGTGCGTCGGCCAAACCAGCTCGTTGCCGGATTGAGAAAGAAGAACGCGGCCGGCTCGACGTGGTCGCCCACCGCCACATCGGCCACCGGGCGTGGCAGCCCGGCCTTGCTGCACTCGACGTCCAGCACCGCGAGATCGCTCAGCGAGGGTTGCTGCAGCACGTAGAGCACCGGCTTGCTGCGGTCCAGCTTGAGGGTGAAGGCAGACTGGTTGATGGTCTCCGAGCGCACCCAGAAGTACAGCACGCGGCGCAATACGGAGAAGATCAGACGGCGAAGGGGGGAGCGAGTCATACGGCAGATTCGGCTATGGAAGGGGCAATGCCCTCGAAGGCGGCAAGTGTGCCGCAAGCGGGGAGGGCGGGCAAAACTCTCTGCCGGCGAACCGCCAGCGATTGGCAGGGCTACTCGACGCCCGGATTCTCTGCGCAGACCTAACGCGGACACTGGAGTGTGACGCGTAAATGGGACGATAGGATGCGCTGTTTGAGGCTGCGCCTATCGTGCCGATAGGGAAATTCCATACGCGCCATTTCAGCCGCGGGTCGGGTAGCTGGAAGCCGCTTGGTTGCTGCGCTGGCGCCGTTTTCAGCCTCGTTCCTGCCGCCTTGAAAACGCCGTCCTGGCCTTTTGTTCGTTCATGAGCTCGGTGCTAGGTTGTTTAAAGCGGCGCCTGATCGCGTCATCCACAACCGTGAGGAGCAGAACATGAACGAAGAGACTGGCGAAAAGACGGGTGGTGGTTGCCCATTCGGTCATGGCGCTGGTGCGCCCCGCAAACGCCCGGGCAATCGCGACTGGTGGCCTGAAGCACTGAGCCTCACGTCGCTCAACCAGCATTCGCCACGTTCCAATCCCTACGGTGGCGATTTCGACTATGCCGCGGAATTCAACTCCCTCGATCTCGACGCTGTGATTGCCGATCTTCACCAGGTGATGACCGATTCCCAGGACAGGTGGCCGGCGGATTTCGGCCATTACGGCGGGCTGTTCATTCGCCTGGCCTGGCACAGCGCCGGGACCTATCGGATCACCGATGGCCGCGGCGGCGCCGGTGGCGGACAGCAGCGTTTCGCACCGCTCAACAGCTGGCCGGACAACGCCTCGCTGGACAAGGCCCGGCGCCTGCTCTGGCCGATCAAACAGAAGTACGGCCGTAAAATTTCCTGGGCGGACCTTTACGTGCTCACGGGCAACGTGGCGCTGGAATCCATGGGCTTCAAGACCTTTGGATTTGCCGGCGGACGCGCGGATACCTGGGAGCCGGAAGAGCTCTTCTGGGGCCCCGAAGGCACCTGGCTGGGTGATGAACGCTACAGTGGCGAGCGGCAATTGCACCCGGGGCTGGGCGCGGTGCAGATGGGTTTGATCTACGTGAACCCGGAAGGCCCCAACGGCAACCCCGACCCCAAAGCCTCGGCCATCGATATTCGCGAAACCTTCGGCCGCATGGCGATGAACGACTATGAAACGGTGGCGCTGATCGCCGGGGGCCACACCTTCGGCAAGACCCACGGCGCGGGTGACCCTTCGCTATTGGGGCCAGACCCGGAAGGCGCTCTGATCGAAGACCAGGGCCTGGGTTGGCGCAGCAGATTCCAGTCCGGTGCCGGTGCAGACGCCATTACCTCGGGCCTGGAAGTCATCTGGAGTCAGACCCCGACGCAGTGGTCCAACTATTTCTTCGAGAACCTGTTCAACTTCGAATGGCAGCTGACCAAGAGCCCGGCTGGTGCGCATCAGTGGGTCGCAAAGGACGTGGGGGAAATCATTCCCGACCCCTTCGACCCGAACAAGAAGCGCAAGCCAACCATGCTTACCTCGGACCTGGCGCTGCGTTTCGATCCTGAGTACGAAAAGATCTCCCGTCACTTCCTCGAGAACCCGGACGAGTTCGCCGATGCCTTCGCCAAGGCGTGGTTCAAGCTGACCCACCGCGACATGGGGCCCATCGGCCGCTACCTCGGGCCGCTGGTGCCGCAGGAAAAGCTGATCTGGCAGGACCCGATTCCAGAGCGCGATCACCCGGTGATCGACGAGGCGGACATCGCCGCGCTGAAGCAGCAGCTGCTCGGTATGGGCTTTTCCGTGTCCGAGCTGGTGTCGGTAGCCTGGGCGTCGGCCGGCACCTATCGCGGATCGGACAAGCGCGGAGGCGCCAACGGTGCTCGTATCCGCTTCGCGCCGCAGAAGGATTGGGATATCAACAACCCGGCCCTGCTGGATCGCGTGCTGCAGAAAATCGGCGAGATCCAGAACGCGTTCAACGCCTCGGCCAGCGGGGGCAAAAAGGTTTCCATGGCGGACCTCATCGTGCTCGTCGGCTGCGCTGCCATCGAGAAAGCGGCACAGGACGGCGGCGTGGCCGTCACCGTGCCCTTCACGCCAGGGCGGATGGATGCGCTCGAAGAGTGGACCGATGGGCCCTCGTTCGAAGCGCTGCGGCCGGTCGCCGATGGCTTCCGCAACTACTACCACGAGTCCCACTTCATGGCGCCCGAGGAAGCGCTGGTCGACAAGGCCCATCTGCTACGCCTGAGCGCGCCGGAAATGACCGTGCTGGTCGGCGGCATGCGTGTGTTGGGCACCAATGCGGATGGCGGCAGGGAAGGCGTCTTCACCAAGCGCGTGGGCACGCTTTCGAACGACTTCTTCGTCAACCTGCTGAGCATGCAAAACGAGTGGGTCGCGACCGAGCACAAGAACCGCTTCCAGGGCCTCGACCGCAAGACCCGCCAGCCCACCTGGACCGCCACCCGCGTGGACCTCATCTTCGGCGCGCAATCGGAGCTGCGTGCTCAGGCCGAGGTATACGGCATGGCCGACGGCAACGAGAAGTTCGTGCAGGACTTCGTCAAAGCCTGGGACAAGGTAATGAACGTGGACCGGCTCGATATCGGCAAGCCCGCCGATAATTTCAGCCAGAAGCTCTCAGCCTAGAGCTCTCAGCCTAGAGCTCGCGGCGGCGCCATCAGGCGCCGCCACGGGGTGGCTGCTGCTTTCGAGCCTGCCATCTGGTTCGGGCTCGGGAGCCGACATAGGCTCCGGCGAGAAAGACCAGGGAGCACAGCAGCACGAACACCAGCCCGACGGGGAGCAATGGCCCGGTCGGCAACCATCCGAGCAGATACAGAGTTTGCCCGGCCACACAGCCAACGTAGAGCGGCCACAAGGGTTTCGGCGCGATAGAGCCACACAAGCAGCCACCCAGGGCCAGCGCTACGGTGTAGTACAGGCCGCCGGCATCCCAGGGCTCGACGTGGCCCGTCAGCAGCGGCGACAGGCTCCAGATCGCCGCACCGGCCAACGTGGCGAGAAGAAACGAACGCAACACGGATCGCTTCATGCTCGGCCGGTCGGATACAGCCGCCATGCCGCGGCGTTATTGCGCATCGACCGTTGACCGCGTCGAGTACCAGGCGTGAATCAGCCCGGCCTGGTAGAACAGGACGGGGTCGGTGAAGCCGCCGGATTCGATGATCGCTGCGACCCGCTCGCGAGGCAGCACCGCCACATCGCGGGAGTAGGCTGCGCGCATCTGCTCCACGCCGGCGGCCGGGATGCGAGCCACGGTCATCATGTTCATCCAGGTTTCGAGCAGGGCCGTGTATTCGGCCGAGGCGATATCCGATGCCAGGTCGGAGCTGGCCAGGCGTGCGCCCGGGCGAAGCCGGCTAGCGATGGCACGGAAAAACTCCGCACGGGCCCCAGGCTCCAGAATGAATTGCGACACCAGAAAGCATGTCGCGGCATCGAAGGCGTCCTGCTCGGGCAGCGATTGCAGATAGCCCTCATGAAACTGGCAGCGCTCGGCGTAGCCGCCCTCGATCGCCTTGTTGCGGCACACCTCGAGCATTGCACCGGAGGGCTCGACGGTGGTGAAGCTCCAGCGCGGGAAGCGCCTCGCCAGATAGGCGATTTCCTCGCCAGTGCCGGCACCGACGCACAGAATCCGGGCGTCGGCTGGAAGGTCGGCAAACACGGCTTCCAGAAGGAAATGCAGGGCCTCGCGAATCGGCGCGGTTCTCGCCCAGCGCTCGTCGTAGCTGGTTGCCTGCTGGTCGAAGATGGCCTTGATTTCATCGTTGCGCATGGCGGATTTCCCAGGAGGTTGTTCAGGATGGGCGCCTAGGCGCACCACCCGGGTTGCTGCTGAGTTGCTTCAGTCCGCCGGCAGAATGCCTTTGGCTCGCAATGCGTTCAGGGCGATCTGCTGACGCAACGGCAGGTCCCTGACGGTTCGGGTGTCCAGGTTCAAGGCGAACAGCCAGGTATTCTCACCAGTCTCCACGTAGCCGATGTACCAGCCGGTGCCTGGCGTGCTGCGGGCGGCCCAGCCGGTCTTGGCGTAAAGACGATAGTCCTTGGCGGCTTCGGTGAGCATCACCGTCTTCAATGTGTCGTAACTGCTGGTGCGGTACGGCAGGCTGCGCGCGGTCACGCGTTTGAGCAGCTCGATCTGTTGCTCGGCGCTGATGGTCAGCGAGCCATCCAGCCAGAACTCGGTACCGTTGAAGGGCTCGCGCAGCTGACCGTAATGCGCCTGGCGGATGTGTGGCGGATAGTCTGCCGCACCCACCCGCCGCGCCAGCCACTGATAGCACCAGACGCAACTGACCTGGAAGGCGCTCTTCAGCGTCTGGTCCCGGTTCCAGTCCTCGATCTCGTAACGGGTGTTGTCCCACGGGATGATCTCGTCGGCGCCGGCGATGGCGCCTTCCTCCAGCGCGATCAGCGTATTCAGCACCTTGAATGTGGAGGCGGCGGTGAACGGCTGCTTCGCGCGGGCTTCGTTGTGAACGTAGCGCTGGCCGGTTTCAGCCGATTCGATCACCAGTGTTCCGCCCACGCCAACCTCGTCGAACAGCCGGGCGATATCGGCATCTTCCGCATGAGCGAAGCCGGAAAAGCCGAGGAACAGAAGCGCGAGGAACAGCTGAGGCATTGAAGAATATCCGTAGGGTGGGGATGAGGGTCCGGCTATGCGCGTGCCGTTCTAACAGGGTTTCCAGCGAAGTCCAGCCAATCGTGAATGAACGGTCATTCAGCTGCCGCCAACTGCGCCGCAAAGCGTTCGCGATCCAGTCGATACAGGCAGTGCCGGCGAAGCGGATGGCCGACGTGCACCCCTGGATGCTCGAACACCTCCGTTTCACGCATGCCGAGACGGGCCATCACGGCGCGTGAACGTCGATTCTCGATAGTAGTGAAGGATACGATTTCGGAAAGATCGAGCGTGCCGAACCCTGTCTTTAGCGCGGCCCACGCCGCCTCGCTGGCCAATCCCTGGCCCCAGTAATCAGCCGCCAGGCGCCAACCTATTTCCACGCACGGCGAGAACGGCAAGGTTGCCGACGGCGTATGCAGACCGACGAAGCCGATGAATGCGCCGCTGGCTTTCAGCTCGACGGCCCAGAACCCCCAGCCGCGTTCTTCGATCAGCGCCTGGCAGCGGTCAGCCATTGCATCGCTCTCGGCCCGACTGAGCAGAGCGGGGAAGTGCCGCATGACCCAGGGGTCCGCATTCATCGTGGCGAACGGTGCACGATCGGCTGGCGTCCATTGCCGTAAGAGCAGACGTGTGGTCTGGAATTCGATCGGGTCGGTCACTGCGAATCCTTCATCCCGGGCTGTTTGCAGCTTCAGCAAGCTATCGACGCTGTTCTAGCAGATGCTTCGCCACCGCCTCAAAAGCCGGCAACGAGGTGGGGTCGTTTGCTGCGTTGCCCGCCACCGGATGGCTGGCAAAGCGCGCGATCACCATCTCCGCCAGTGGGTCGATATAAAGCGCTTGCCCATGTACCCCACGTGCCATGAAGGCATCATGCCCGTTGTGGGTGACCCACCACATGTTGCGGTAGCTCCAGCCGGGTAGCAGACGGTAACCGGCTTTGGCAAAGTCTTCGCGACTTGCTCCACCACGGATATCTGCCACGACTTCCGCTGGCAGGATCTGAGTGCCGTTGTATCGACCTTCATTGCGCATCATCTCGCCAAAACGAGCAAGGTCGCGCAGGCCGGCGTTAAGGCCGCCTCCGGCGAACGGCGTGCCGATGGAGTCTACCGACATGTAGGCATCCTGTTCCGCGCCCAATCGACTCCAGATGCGCTCCGACAACAGCTGTGCGACGTTCTGGCCGCTCACTCGCGCAATTACCCAGCCGAGAGCGTCGGAATTTGCGGTGCGGTAATGAAAGGCCTCGCCATGACGACCTTGCGGTTTGACCGTTTGCAGAAATTCGTAATAGGTCCGTGGCCCCTGGTAATCAGCGGGTTTCGGCAGCGGATTGCCGGCGGCGGCGTGCGCCCATACTTCGGCCTTGGGGTCCGCATAATCCTCGCTGAAGTGAATGCCGGTGGTCATATCCATCAGCTGACGTACGCTGGCATCGCCAAAACCCGACGCTGCTAGCTCGGGAACGTAATCAGCGACCAGACGTTCGGGATCCAGCTTTTCTTCGGCCACAAGAAGCGCCGCCAATGTACCGGTGAAGGTTTTCGTAATCGACATGGCAGCATGCTGTCCTTGCGGCTTCAATACGCCGAAATAGCGCTCGTACACCAATTTCCCTCGGTGAAGGATGATGATGCCGTCGGTGTAATTGGCTTGCAGCGATTGCTGCCAGGTCATTGGCTCGCCCCCACCAAGAGGGACGAATGTCAGCGCATCGATCTCGTTGCTTGGCTGGTGCTCGAGTAGTGAAGACTCACCTAGGCCGCGTGAGACATTGACGGTAGGCATCAGCTGTCGAAAGTTGGCGACGCTCCAGCGCATCTGCGGGAAGCGAAAATAACTGCCATCCTCGAAGCGCAGGATTCGATCAGCCGGTGGCGGCGAGCCAACCATCCATCCCATTGTCGCTGGATCACTGGTTTGTGCGTCTGGAAACTCCGCAGGCTCACTGGCGTACGCTGAGCACGCCATGGCGCCAAACAAACAGCAGAGATGTACTTTCGCTAGCTCTCTGGACCTGCGTAGTTTCATGGTTTGTCCTTGCTAATGGCTTGGCGTTTCGCGGCATGCCGGCATGGAAGTCTCACAATCTCTGCCGGCATTTTGCGCGTCTGCGATCCGTGCGGCATGGCCTTATAGCGAATTGCGCGCAGAGCGGTGATGACCAGCGTAGTCCTCTCAGTCTAGGGACTGGTTGCATTCGTCGGGTTGCTGTTCTTATAGTGCCGCCGGCATTTTTGCAGGACCTGGCTCGGGTCGCGCGGCGGCACGCCAGGGCCTTTGGTGCACTGGTGAGAGTCCATGATCGAAATAAGCAACCTGACCAAGCGTTTTGCCCAGCACACCGCGGTCGACGACCTGTCATTCCAGGTCCAGCGCGGCGAGGTGCTGGGATTTCTCGGCCCGAATGGTGCCGGCAAGTCCACCACTATGAAGATGCTGACCGGCTTTCTCGCGCCGACGTCGGGCACGGCGAGCATCCTCGGCCACGACATTCGCACCCAGACCCTGCAGGCCCAGCGGCAGATCGGTTATCTGCCCGAAGGCGCGCCCTGCTACGGCGACATGACGGTGCGCGGTTTTCTCGAGTTCATCGCTGAAGTCCGCGGCTTCCGTGGTGCGGACAAGCGCCAGCGGGTCGAAGCCGCGGTCGCCCAGGTGGAGCTGGAGAACGTGCTGGGGCAGTCCATCGAGACGCTGTCCAAGGGCTTCAAGCGTCGCGTCGGCCTGGCCCAGGCGATCCTGCACGATCCGCAGGTGCTGATCCTCGACGAGCCCACCGATGGCCTCGATCCGAACCAGAAACACCAGGTGCGTCAGCTGATCCAGGGGCTGGCGCAGGACAAGATTGTCATCATCTCCACGCATATCCTCGAAGAGGTCAGTGCGGTCTGCACCCGCGCGGTGGTCATCGCCCAGGGCCGACTGGTGGCCGACAGCACGCCGCTGGAGCTGGAGAGCCGGTCGAAATATCACCAGGCCGTTACGCTGGTCAGCGACGGTCCGCTGGACGACGTTGCCCTGGCCGCGTTGCCCGGCGTGGCCGGTGTCGAATTCAACGAGCCCGAGCACAGCCTGACGTTGCTGGCGCAGCCGGGGCAGGTGATTTTCCCCCAGGTCAGTGCGCTGATCGCCCAGCATGGCTGGGTGGTGAAGGAGCTGGACGTGGAACGCGGCCGGTTGGATGAGGTGTTCCGTAACCTGACTCGCGGGGAGTCGCTATGACCCAGTTGCCGGTTATCTTCAAGCGCGAGCTGGGCAGCTATTTCGCCACGCCGCTGGCCTACGTGTTCATCGTGATCTTCCTGGTGCTCTCCGGGGTGTTCACCTTCTACCTGGGCGGTTTCTACGAGCGCGGCCAGGCCGACCTCACGCCGTTCTTCAGCTTCCATACCTGGCTGTACCTGTTCCTGGTGCCGGCGATCGCCATGCGCCTGTGGGCGGAGGAGCGCAAGTCCGGCTCGATCGAGCTCTTGATGACGCTGCCAATCACCCGCTTCGAAGCGGTTACCGGCAAGTTCCTCGCCGCCTGGGTATTCGCTGGCATCGCGCTGCTGCTGACCTTCCCGATGGTCATCACCGTCAATTACCTGGGCGAGCCGGACAACGGTGTGATCGTCGCTGGTTATTTCGGCAGCTGGCTGCTGGCGGGTGCGTTTCTGGCGATCGGCTCGTGCATGTCGGCGCTGGCGAAGAACCAGGTGATCGCCTTCATCCTCGCGGTGGCGGTGTGTTTCCTGTTCATCGTCAGCGGCCTGCCGATGGTGCTGGATGCCTTCGCCTGGGCGCCGCAGTGGCTGATCGATGCGGTGGCTTCGCTGAGCTTCCTGATCCGTTTCGATTCCATCAGCAAGGGTGTGATCGATCTGCGTGACCTGCTGTATTTCGTCACGCTGATCGTCGCCTGGCTGGCTGCCACTGCCGTGGTCGTCGATCTGAAGAAAGCCGCCTGAGGGAACAGACATGAAACGAGTCATCTATTCCGGTGCCGGGCTGCTGCTGATCGCACTGGCATTTCTGCTGTTCAACGGCGTGTCCGGCATGCTGTTCACCAATGCGCGGCTCGATCTGACCGAGCAGAAGCTCTACACCATCTCCGAGGGCACCGAGCGCATTCTTGACGGCCTGCAGGAACCGATCGAACTGCACTTCTTCTACTCGAACGAGACCTCCAAGGAACTGGTGGCGCTGCGCAACTACGCGCGTCGCGTCGAGGAGATGCTCAAGGCCTACGAGCGGGCCTCCGCTGGCAAGCTCAAGCTGCATGTGATCGACCCGCAGCCGTTCTCCGAAGAGGAGGACCGCGCCGCCGAGTTCGGCCTGCAGGCGGTGCCGCTCAACCAGGGCGGTGACAAGATCTACTTCGGCCTCGCCGGCACCAATGCCGAGGGCAGCACGCAGATCATTCCGTTCTTCCCGCTGGATCAGGAAGAGTTTCTCGAGTACGAGATCAGCCGCCTGGTGCAGGGCCTGGCTAGCGGCGAGCTGCCGGTGGTCGGCGTGCTCTCAGGGTTGCAGCTGACCGGCGGTTTCGACATGAGGACTCAGCAGGCGACGCCGCCATGGATGGTGCTGGAGGAAGTCCGCCAGCTGTTCCATATCGAAAGCCTGCGCCGCGATGTGGACATGATCCCGACCAACGTCTCGGTGTTGCTGCTGATTCACCCGAAGGATCTGCCGGAGCAGACGCTGTACGCCATCGACCAGTTCGTCCTGCGTGGCGGCAAGCTGCTGGTATTCGTCGATCCGCACAGCGAGGCCGATCCGGGCATGGGCATCGGTCCAGGAGAATTCGGCGAGGAGCGTGCGTCCGACCTCGAGCCACTGTTCAAGGCCTGGGGCGTGCGCATGGTGCCGCAACAGGCGCTGGTCGATGCAGCCTACGCGATGTCGGTTGGCGTCGGTGCGGAGCGCCGTCCGGTGCGCCACGCAGGCTGGTTGAGCCTGCCGCGCAACGCGCTGGATCAGGATGACGTGACCACCGCCGCGCTGGAAAACATCACCATCGCCAGTGCCGGCATTCTGGAGCCGCTGGAGGACGCGACGACGCGCTTCACGCCGCTGTTCGGCAGTTCCGACTACGCCATGCCGGTGGAGGCCGAGCGCTTCGCCACGCTGGACAACCCGGAAACCCTGCTGCTTGGCCTCGAGCCGACCGGCGAGCGCTACACCCTGGCGGCGCGCATCCAGGGGCCGGCGAAAACTGCCTTTCCGGACGGCATCGAAGGCCGTGAAGAGGGCATCAAGGAAAGCCAGAACATCAACGTGATCGCCGTCGCCGATACCGATCTGCTGAGTGATCGCATGTGGGTGCAGGTGCAGGACTTCTTCGGCCAGCGCGTTCCGCAGCCGTGGGCGGACAACGGCGCGTTCGTGATCAATGCGCTGGACAACCTTTCCGGCACCGATGCGCTGATCAGCGTGCGTTCGCGTGGTCGCTTCACCCGTCCGTTCGTGATGGTAGAAACCTTGCAGCGCGAGGCCGAGGATCGTTTCCGCGAGAAGGAAGAAGTGCTGCAGCAGCGCCTGGCTGATACCGAGCAGCAACTGGCCGAGCTGCAGAGTCCGGACCCGGAGCAGGCGCTGGAGCTGACGGCTGAGCAGGAGCAGGCGTTGCGTCAGTTCCAGCAGGAGAAGGTGCGTATCCGCAAGGAGTTGCGTGAGGTGCGCTACCAGCTCAATGCCGATATCGAAGCGCTGGGGCGTACGCTGAAGTTCGCCAACATCGCTCTGGTGCCCTTGCTGCTGACCCTGGGCGTGCTCGCCTTGTGGCTATGGCGACGCCGCCGGAGCGCCTGAACAGAGCACCCGTTCCGGCATTGGCCGGGGCGGGCGAGGGTGTCAAATCCGCAGCGGAAAAAAGAGGCTGACAGCGAAAATCGTTGTTTTATACTCCGGCAACGGTCGCGTTCGAGTCGCATTTGCGCCGGAGCCGAATGCACGAAGGCCTGACCGTCGACCCCTCTTCCGAGGAATAACAAAAAGCGAGTTGGAGAAGTGGTAATGGCTGAGCGCGAGACCGGAACCGTCAAGTGGTTCAACGATGCAAAAGGCTATGGATTCATTCAGCGGGGTAATGGCGCCGACGTGTTCGTGCATTACCGCGCGATCCGTGGCGACGGCCACCGCTCGCTGGCCGAAGGGCAGCAGGTGGAGTTTTCGGTAACCCAGGGCCAGAAGGGCCTGCAGGCCGAAGACGTCGCCGGCGTGTAACTTCGGTTGCGCAATGACAAAGCCCGTCCAAGTGACGGGCTTTGTTTTGCTATCCGGTGGTTTCGGTCCACCATGGATGAGCGATACGGCCGATGCCGATCAGCCCGTCCGCCAGACGATTTCCTCTTCACCGTCATCGCTGATGCGGATCCAGCGGTCGGCCTCTTCAACGGCTTCCTCTTCCTGCCAGCCGCCTGGCGCGCAGCGGATTTCCACACCTAAAGCCTGATACGCCGCGCGGGCGCAGGCGAGGTCATCGTCCCAAGGGGTGGCATCGCTTTCCAGCAGCAGACAATGCCATTTGCCCACCGCCTTCGGCAGCCAGGTCACCGGAATGCCGGCGGCGCTGCACTTGAAGGTCTGGCCTTTCTGTTGCCAGGCGGAACATGAGCCAATGGCTTGGGCCAGCCACTTGCCGACGGCCTCCTGACTGGCATCCCTGAGGTAGATCTCGATATCGGGTTGACGCATGGGCGACTGCCTTATGTGGTGGTGCGAGGTTTTGGTCGTAGGCAAATATACGAACGCTAGGGCGTGCGTTCGATCCAGTCGTAGCGTATCGCAACCCGCACGCTGAGGTGACTGTCGATCACGGCGGCGCGGCGCTCGGCGCTGGCGCGCCAGCCGTGCGGGGTCATCGCCAGCAGGTCGGCACGGGCCTGGGCGTTGTCCAGCTGCAGCTCGTAGCTGAGGGTTTCGCTGTGGGCCAGGCGCATGCCTTCGGGAATCAGCGACAGGTGCTTCTCGTCATCGTAGTCGCGTACCTCGTCGTAGAGCCGGGCGCGTAGCTCCCACAGGTGCTCGCGGGTCGGTCCCATGCGCAGCAGTCCGCCGCCGGGTGCGAGCAGGCGTCGCGCCTCCTGCCAGTCCAGCGGGCTGAACACGCTGGCGAGCAGGTCGCAGCTGGCATCGGCCAGCGGCACGCGGGCCATGCTCGCCACCAGCCATTCCAGTTGCGGCGCGCGTTTGCAGGCGCGCTTGACCGCTTCGCGGGAGATGTCCAGTGCATAGCCTTCGGCGTCCGGTAGTGCCTCGGCCAACTGGGCGGTGTAGTAGCCCTCGCCACAGCCGATGTCCAGCCAGCGCTGCGGCGCGCGTTCGGCGGCCAGCTCGGCGAGGCGTCGGGCCAGCGGCGCATAGTGGCCGCCGTCGAGAAAGCGGCGCCGTGCTTCGACCATGGCCTGGTTGTCGCCCGGATCGCGGCTGTTCTTGTGCTGCACCGGGAGCAGGTTCAGGTAACCCTGACGCGCGCGGTCGAAACGGTGGTTGGCCGGGCAGGCTACGCCGTTGTCGAGCGCGCTCAGCGGCGCCTGGCAGATCGGGCAGGTCAGCATGCGAGCAGGTTCACCAGGGTCTGGTAGTAGATCTCGGTCAGCAGGTCGAGATCGCTGGCCAGGATGTGTTCGTCGACCTGGTGGATGGTCGCGTTGACCGGGCCGAGCTCGACCACCTGGGTGCCGAGGGTGGCGATAAAGCGCCCGTCCGAGGTGCCGCCGCTGGTGGACGGCGTGGTCTCACGGCCGGTGACGCTGCGGATTGCCTTGGCCACGCCGTCGAGCAGCGCGCCCGGTTCGGTGAGGAACGGCAGGCCGGACAGTGCCCAGTCCACGTTCCAGTCCAGACCGTGCTTGTCGAGAATCGCGGCGGTGCGCTGCTTGAGCTGTTCGACGGTGGACTCGGTGGAGAAACGGAAGTTGAACACCGCTTCCAGCGTGCCGGGAATGACGTTGGTGGCGCCGGTGCCGGCGTTCAGGTTGGAGATCTGGAAGCTGGTCGGCGGGAAGAAGGCATTGCCGTCGTCCCAGTGCTCTGCGGCGAGCTCAGCCAGCGCAGGCGCGGCCAGGTGGATGGGGTTCTTCGCCAGATGCGGATAGGCCACGTGGCCCTGCTGGCCACGTACGGTGAGGGTGCCGCCGAGTGAGCCGCGGCGGCCATTCTTCACCACGTCACCTACCAAGGCGGTGCTCGACGGTTCGCCGACGATGCACCAGTCCAGGCGCTGGCCACGCTCGCGCAGGCGCTCGACGACGGCCTTGGTGCCGTGGTGCGCAGGGCCTTCTTCATCACTGGTGATAAGAAAGGCGATCTGCCCCTTGTGATTCGGGTGATCGGCTGTGAAGCGCTCCACTGCCACGACCATCGCCGCCAGGCTGCCTTTCATATCTGCCGCGCCGCGGCCGTGGAGCATGCCCTGCTCGTCGATGCGCGCACTGAACGGCGGATTCTGCCAGGCCTGCAGCGGGCCCGTAGGGACCACGTCAGTGTGGCCGGCGAAGCACAGCACCGGGCCTTCGTTGCCGCGAATGGCCCAGAAGTTCTCCACGTCCTCGATATGCATCGGCTCGATGGCGAAGCCGCAGGCCGCCAGGCGCTGGCTCATCAGCTGCTGGCAGCCTTCATCCAGCGGCGTCACCGAAGGGCGATTGATCAGCTCGAAGGCGAGTTCGAGCGTCGGGGAGAGGGCAGGCGCGGTCATCAGGGCTCCGGTGCGGCGGGGAAAGGGCGCCATATTAAAGCAAAGGCGCGGTTGCGGTGACGGCTGGATGCAGTGGTCGTGGCGTGCTGAGGTCTTATAATCGCCAGGTTTTTTCCGGGGAGTCGGCATGTCTATCGATGATCAGCGTTTCGGCGGTATTGGCCGCCTGTATGGCCGCGTCGGCCTCGAGCGGCTGACGGCTGCGCATGTGGCGGTGGTCGGCATCGGTGGCGTCGGCTCGTGGGCGGCCGAGGCGCTGGCGCGCAGCGGGGTAGGCGAGATCAGCCTGTTCGACCTGGACGATGTGTGCATCACCAATACCAACCGGCAGATTCACGCCCTCGATGGCGCAGTGGGCAAAGCCAAGGTCGACGAGATGGCCGCACGTATTCGCGCCATCAACCCGGCCTGCCAGGTTCATGCAGTGGCGGATTTCGTCACCCGCGAAACCATGGCCGAGTACATCACCGAAGACATGGACTGCGTCATCGACTGCATCGACAGCGTGCCGGCCAAGGCGGCGCTGATCGCCTGGTGCAAGCGCCGCAAGATCCAGATCATCACCACCGGCGGCGCCGGCGGGCAGGTCGATCCGACACAAATCCAGGTCACTGATCTGAACAAGACCTTCAACGATCCGCTGGCGGCAAAGGTGCGCTCGCTGCTGCGTCGCGAATACAACTTCTCGCGCACGCCGGGGCGCACCTACAGCGTGCCCTGCGTGTTCTCCACCGAACAGCTGCGCTACCCGAAGCCTGATGGCGGCGTGTGCCAGAGCAAGAGCTTCGTCGGCGAGGGCGTCAAGCTCGACTGCGCCGGTGGCTTCGGCGCGGTGACCATGGTCACCGCCACCTTCGGCATGGTCGCCGCCGCGAAGGCGGTCGACAAACTGGTCGCCGGAGCCCGGCGGCCTAGCGAGCGCAACGCCCGCAGCTGATGAAAACGTGCCGCAGCCGCTCTGCGATGCGGCTCCCCGGAAAGTTCCGCTGTCACAAAAGCTTTACATATCAGTCATTTGGCTGACATACGCCGTCGCCAAGATTGCCCCCAACACAAAGAGCCCATCTCGTGTGTTTCCGACGCTAAACATAAAGGGGAATTTTGATGATCCGTAAGCACTTCGCCGGTTTCGCTGCCAGCGCCCTGGCTCTGGCCGTTTCCGCCCAGGCTTTCGCCGGTACCGTCACCACCGACGGCGCCGATCTCGTTATCAAGACCAAGGGCGGCCTGGAGGTCGGAACCACCGACAAGGAGTTCTCGTTCAAGATCAATGGCCGCCTGCAGGCTGATGCCGACAGCTTCGATGGTTTCTACACCCAGAACGGCGAGCGCGCAGACGAGACCTATTTCCGTCGTGCGCGTCTGGAGATTTCCGGTGTTGCCTTCACCGATTGGGGCTACACCTTCTACCGGAACTTCACCAACGATTCCAGCAACTGGAACGAACTGGCCATCCACTACAACGGCTGGAAGCCGGTCCAGGTTTCGATTGGCCGTATCAAACCGACCTTTGGCCTGGAAGAAGCGGTCAGCTCCAAGTGGATCACCGCCATCGAGCGCTCGGCGATCTATGACCTGGCGCCCTGGCTGAACGACCACGAAGACGGCGAAGGCATCCGCGTGCGTACCACTGTCGGCATGTTCCACGGCGAGGCCGGTGCCTATCGTCAGGATGGTGGCGACGGCGTCGACATGCTCGAGGACGAAGATGGCGCCAACAACACCAGCTTCGTGCTGCGTGGCGTGATCGCCCCGATCGTCGAGAAGGACCAGGTGCTGCACTTGGGCGCGAGCTTCGGTCAGCGTGACGTGGAAGAAGGTTACCTGGAACGCATCCGTCCGCGCCTGTCCGTGCGTGGCACCACCGAAGACAGCGCCAACGGCAACCGCGCCACCTTCGGCGGCACTCGCACCGACGGCAGCGATCAGGCCTGGGGTCTGGAAGCGGCTTACATGATCGGCCCGTTCTCGGTTCAGGGCGAATACCTGACCCGCACCGTCGACGCCATGGAAGGTTTCGAAGACCTCGAAGCCACCGGCTACAACGTCCAGCTGGCCTACACCCTGACCGGCGAGTCGCGTTCCTACAAGCTCGATGGCGGCAAGTTCGACAAGATCAAGCCGGAGAACAAGCAGATCGGTGCCTGGGAAGTGTTCTACCGCTTCGACGACATCACCGTCGATGAAACCGGTGTTGCACCGAGCGGTTATGTCGGGGCGCTGGACAGCGCAGAAGCTGGTGCGAAGACCCACACCATCGGTCTCAACTGGTACGCCAACGAGTCGGTGAAGCTCTCGGCCAACTACCTGAAGACCAGCGTGGACGACGTGGTAAACGCCAATGGCGACGACGACGGCGACGCCATCAGCCTGCGCGCCCAGTACGTGTTCTAAAACATCACCTCATCCGTGATGCTCCATTGAGCCCCGCCCTGGCGGGGCTTTTTTTCGCCTGCGGGACAGGCCAGACTGCGCGCATGCCTATCCAGACCCTGTACCGCCTCGCCGAACTGCCTCCCGCCGAATGGGATGCGCTGCTGAGCGATGATCAGCCCTTCCTTCGTCACGCCTTCCTCTGCGCGCTGGAAGACAGCGGCAGCGTGGGTGGGCGTAGCGGCTGGCAACCTGCCCATCTCCTGCTGCGCGACCCGCAGGGCGCGTTGCAGGCAGCCTTGCCGCTGTATCGCAAGTTTCATTCGTACGGCGAGTACGTGTTCGACTGGGCCTGGGCGGATGCCTGCCAGCGGGCTGGCATCGCCTACTACCCCAAGCTGCTTTGCGCGGTACCTTTCACTCCGGTCGCTGGCGGTCGCCTGCTGGGCGACATGCAGGCTGCCGCCGAGCTGCTCGATGTACTCACCGCTGGGCTTGAAAGGCAGGAGCTGTCGGGGTTGCATGTGAATTTCACCGAGCCGCTGGCCGATCAGCTGCTGGCGGGGCGGGAGGGCTGGCTGGAGCGCATCGGCTGCCAATTTCATTGGCACAACCGTGGCTACCGCGACTTTCAGGATTTTCTCGATGCACTGACCTCGCGCAAGCGCAAGCAGTTGCGCAAGGAGCGCGAACAGGTGGCGGGGCAGGGCATCAGCTTCGAGTGGCGCGATGGGCACGAGCTCAGCGAAGCGGAATGGGATTTTGTCTATGCCTGCTACGCCAACACCTATCAGGTCCGCGGTCAGACGCCCTATCTGACTCGGCAATTCTTCAGCCTGCTGGCCGAGCGCATGCCGCAGGCGATTCGCGTGGTGCTGGCATTACAGGGTTCGAGGCCGGTGGCGATGGCCTTCAGCCTGCGCAGTGCGTCTGGCCTGTACGGTCGTTACTGGGGCTGTCTGGCGGAGTTTGACCGGCTGCACTTCGAGACGTGCTTTTACCAGGGTATCGATCAGGCCATCGCGGGCGGCCTGGAGCGGTTCGATGCCGGGGCGCAGGGTGAGCACAAGCTCATTCGTGGCTTCGAGCCGGTGATCACGCGCTCCTGGCATTATCTACAGCACCCCGGCTTGCGCGCCGCGGTAGCGGATTTCCTCCAGCAGGAACGTGCGGGGGTGCTGGCGTACGCCGAGGCGGCGCGCCAGGCGCTGCCGTACCGGCAGGCCGGCAGCTAGTCGTTTGTCTCAGGCGTGGGAGGCGGCGCTGTTCTCCTCGTGGATCAGCAGCATGCGTTGCAGTTCGCTACGCAGCAGCGGGTCCTGGCATCCCGGCAGGTACTCGCGCAGTTTGCGGATCACCCACTGCTGACCCCTGTCGATGAAGGGCAGACGCTCGTCCAGCGATTCGATAGCCATCGCCTTACCGTAGAAGGCGCCGGTTTCCTTGTTGGGTTCCAGCCCCAGATGTTGCAGGCAGTTGAGCAGCAACTTGCAGCTTTCGATTTCGCCCTGGCGGACCTGCTCGAGCAGCTGCCGTTGCTCCGGTGTGCAGGGTTGTTGCAACGAGTCGCCGGCCACCTTGGCCCCGGCGCGCTCCGCGCTGAGCAGGTCCTGCAGCAGCTGGGCTTCGCCTTCCGGGGTGTTCAGTGGGCTTTGTGGTTCGGTCATGTCGCGATCTCCTGTCGGTTGAGGGTTTCGCACGCTGGCGGCAGCCGGGTATGTGCCGGCAGAAATGAAAAGGGCCGGTGAACCGGCCCCTCGGGGATCAGAGTTTCTTCGCGGTGATGATCTTCACCGGGGTCAGCGGCACGTTCTGCATCATGGCGCGGTTGCCGGTGGGCACCTGGGCGATCTGGTCGACCACCTCCATGCCGCGTACGACCTTGGCGAACACCGCGTAGCCAAAGTCGCGGCCACCGTGATCGAGGAAATCGTTGTCGCGATGGTTGATGAAGAACTGGCTGGTAGCCGAATTCACGTTCTGGGTCCGCGCCATTGCGACGGTGCCGCGCACGTTGTGCAGCCCATTGTCCGCCTCGTTCTTGATCGGGGCCTTGGTCGGCTTCTGGTTCAGGCCTTCGCCGAAGCCGCCGCCCTGGACCATGAAACCCGGAATGACGCGGTGGAACACGGTGCCGTCATAAAAGCCGCTGTCGACGTAGCCGAGGAAGTTCTCGACGCTGATCGGTGCCTTTTCCGCTTCGAGCTCCAGCTCGATCTCGCCCAGGCTGGTGGTCAGCAGTACGCGAGGGTTTTCCGCGGCGAACAGGTTGCCGGCCAGCAGAACGGTACAGGCGGCGAGGGCAATGCGTTTCAACATGATGTCTTTCCTGATGTTGGGGAAGCTGTCAGCCGGCCAGTGGAGTGGCCTGGCCAGCATCGTACGTCTTGATCAGCTCGATGAGAATCCGGGTAGCCGGCCCGAGCGGTCTGTCGTGGTTAGTGTAGAGATAGAACAGTGGCCGGCGAATACTGCCTTGGACCAGCGGCAGCGGCTTGAGTATGCCCTCGGCCAGTTCGCGCCCGATCAGATGCCGGGGCAGCCAGGCGAAGCCCAGACCGCTGCTGACGAAGGCCACCGACGTCGCCAGGCTGCCCACCGTCCAGCGCTGTTCGGCACCCAGCCATCCGGCATCACGAGGTTGGCGCAGGCCCGTATCACGCACCACGATCTGCATCTGGCTCTGCAGGTCCTGCACGCTGAGCTTGCGTCCGAGCTGGTGAAGGGCATGGTTGGCGTGTGCCACGGCGACGAACTCCACGGTACTGAGCTCGCTGCCCAGATAGCCGGTGATGTCCAGGCCGCTGATGGCGAGGTCCGCGGTGCCGTCCTTGAGCACTTCCTCGACCCCGGAGAGCACTTCCTCGCGCAGGCGCACCCGGCAGCCGCGGCTCTTCGGCATGAATTCGGTGAGGGCCTGGATCAGCTTGGCGCTGGGGTAGGCGGCATCGACAACCAGGCGCACCTCGGCTTCCCAGCCTTGTTCCATGTGGTGCGCCAGTTCTTCCAGCTGACTGGCCTGTGTGACCAGCTGTCGCGACCGGCGCAGCAGCACTTCTCCTGCCTCGGTCAGCACTGCCTTGCGCCCGTCTATGCGCAATAGCGGCACGCCCAGTTGTTCCTGCATGCGTGCCACGGTGTAGCTGACCGACGACTGTGACCGATGCAGCGCTTCGGCCGCCTGGGCGAAGCCGCCGTGATCGATGACCGCCTGCAAGGTGCGCCACTGATCGAGGGTCACACGGGGCACTTTCATTCCTTCGGTTCCTTTAGCAAGGTCTGTTAGGCTGGCCACTCTGTAGAGGAGCCCAGTCAAAATGAAAACAATCGGTTACCTACTCGTCGCCTTGCTGCCAATCACGGCCAATGCGGTCACTTATCCGGTAGACGTCGAGCAGCAGCTCAACGGCGCGGAGATCACCGTCACCCCGCAGACCATTGATCGTGACTTCGCCGGGCTACTGCTGCTCAACTATGGGGGCACGGCTGCGGTGTGTACCGCCGTGTTCCAGAACGGCCCGGAAGCGCCGCGCACGCGACGCACGGAGTTGCAACCAGGTGAGCGCAAGGCACTGACGTCCAAGTTCAAGCGCGACGTGATTCGCCTGCGCATCAAGTTGACCTGCCAGCCAGAGTAGGACGCTAGGCTGCCCTCATTGAGCGGGCTGCCTGAACGCGAACCGATCAATCCAGTATGTTCTCGAGTATTTCGTAAACGATGCCCGTGGCGATGGCGACCAGAACCACGTCGCGGCCGATCTGTTTCCACTCGTAGCCTTCGTAGCGCGGCAGGTGTCCCAGCAGGCGGCTGTCCATGTTCTTGGCGATGCCCGGCGGTAGCGGCTTGCCGCGCGCCAGATTCTTCTGGATGCCCGGTGGCAGAGACGAAACCGGCGCTAGCAGATCGCGATGACTACGCAGGGTGATGCGGACCGAACCGATGTCCACCGACGGACCCTGGTAGCGATGCGGCTGCTGTGCCGAAGGCTGATGCTGTTGTGCGCGGTCGGGCTTGCCCTTGCCAGGGTGATCACTGTTCGGCTGCGCTGCGCCGGCAGCGGCGTATAACGCCAGTGAAAGCGCGCCAGTCAGCAGTACCACTCGCTTTTTGGACATCATGCGAACCTCTTGGGTATTAAGCCGCTTCTATTTCCTCAGCTTAGCCTGTGTTTGCCTGGGAAAACATGGCGACCGTTACAGAACGCGCCTTTGCCCGGCAGACGAGTTACCCTATGCCATTGTTTTTTTCGACCTCCGAGGTAGCTCCCTTGTTTGACCAATTCGCCCTGCACGAACGCCTGCTAAAGGCTGTCGCCGAACTCAAATTCGTCGAGCCGACTCCAGTGCAGGTGGCGGCCATTCCGCCGGCGCTGGAAGGGCGTGACCTGCGGGTGACGGCACAGACTGGCAGCGGCAAGACCGCCGCCTTCGTACTGCCGATGCTCAATCGGCTGATTGGCGATGCCGTGGTGCGCACCGATGTTCGGGCGCTGATTCTGTTGCCGACCCGAGAGCTGGCGCAGCAGACACTGAAGGAGGTCGAGCGTTTCTCGCAATTCACCTTCATCAAGTCGGCGATGATTACCGGTGGCGAGGACTTCAAGGTCCAGGCCGCAGTCATGCGCAAGGTGCCGGACATTCTCATCGGCACGCCTGGGCGCATGATCGAGCACCTGAATGCCGGCACGCTGGTTCTCAAGGATGTCGAGATGCTGATCCTCGACGAAGCCGACCGCATGCTCGACATGGGCTTTGCCGAGGACGTGCAGCGTCTGGTCGGCGAGTGCGCCAAACGCCAGCAGACGCTGCTGTTTTCCGCGACCAGTGGCGGCGCCGCGCTGCGCGAGATGACCGCCAGCGTGCTGCGCGATCCGCTGCACCTGCAGCTCAACCGGGTCAGCGAACTCAACGAAGGCACCCGTCAGCAGATCATCACTGCCGAAAACACCGAACATAAGGAAAAGTTGGTGCACTGGCTGCTCGCCAACGAGACGTACAAGAAGGCAGTGATCTTCACCAACACCCGCGTACAGGCCGACCGCCTCTACGGCCGGCTCGTTGCCGAGGGCGTGAAGGCGTTCGTGCTGCATGGCGACAAGGACCAGAAAGACCGCAAGCTGGCGATCGACCGGGTCAAGGAAGGCGGCGTCAAGGTGCTGGTCGCGACCGACGTGGCGGCGCGCGGGCTGGACATCGAAGGGCTGGATCTGGTGATCAACTTCGACATGCCGCGCTCGGGTGACGAATACGTGCACCGTATTGGTCGTACGGGGCGCGCCGGTGGCGAAGGGCTGGCGATCTCGCTGATTTGTCACAACGACTGGAACCTGATGTCCAGCATCGAGCGTTATCTCAAGCAGCGTTTCGAGCGGCGGGTAATCAAGGGGCTGAAAGGCAGCTACATGGGCCCGAAGAACCTTAAAGCGTCGGGCAAGGCAGCTGGCACCAAGAAGAAAAAGATCGAAAAGAAGAAAGGCACCGAGAAAAAATCCAAACCCGCCGGCAAGCGCCCGAACGGTGCCAAGCGCGAATCACCGTCGCCGGTGGTGAGCCAGGATGGAATGGCCCCGCTCAAGCGCAAGAAGCCGACGGCCGAGTAACCGTCGGCCTTCAGGCTCAGCGCTGAGCGTCAGCCGGCATATCTGCCTCGCGTTCCGCTTCCTCGATCTGCTTCAGGCGCTTGTCATAGGCCTCGCACTCGTCGCCCAACTGGTCGGCGGTGCGCTTGGCTTCCATCTGGCGAATCTCCTCATTTATCTCCTTGGCGCGCTCCGGATTGCTCTCGGTGAGCTGGTTGACGCGCTCAGCCAGCTGTTCGGCCTTGGCATTCACTTCGTCCGGGGTGCACGCGGCGTGCGCAGTCGGGCTGGCCAGCGCGGCGGCGGTCAGGGCAATCATCAGCAGTTTCATGGCTCGCTCCTCGTTCAATCGGTCTGAACGGTGGATCGCAGCGCAGCCGCTTTAGTTCAGACAACGAACCGGTCGCCATGGTGAACGGTCCCAATGAGTAGGCGCCTCATTCGGAGGCGAACATCTGCTGAGGGAGAACGACCATGAGCTATAACTGGGGCCTTATCCAGCGCCTGTTGCATGAAGTTCAACGCGGCGCCAATGACAGTTTCAAGCCACGCCACTACGCCGAAGAACATGCGACGCAGATGGAAAGTGAAGGTCAGCCGATGCCGAATCTGGACAGCCTGCGTGCCGAAGCGGCCGATTACGAAAGTCTGCTATTCGAAGGTGGCTTCATCGTTTCGCGGCCCGAGGAGGAGGGCGGCAATGGCGAGAATTTCGTCCTGACCGAGCGCGGCTCGCGTTTGCTGGCGATCCTCGACGATCCGCAGGAGGCGCAGCGCCAGCACCTGGCGGACAAGGGCGATGCGGCGCTGGTGCCGGAAGTGTTCGACGAGATGGCGGCCGGTCGCCCATGACCGGCGTTGTCGTTACAGGCGAAAGCCATCGGCGATGTAGCCGGCGAGCGTTTCGCTGACCGGCGACTGCTGCTGCGGATTGCGCAGCAGCACGATGCTGGTCTGAGGCAGGCGCGGCAGGCCCTCCTTTTCACCGAGTATCTGCAGATCGGCAGGAATCAGGCTCTGCAGCTGTGCGGTCAGCGCCAATCCTGCACCCACGATCGCCATGATCGCCGACAGGCTCGGGCTGCTATAGGCGATCCGGTACTCGATTTCCCTCGCATCCAACGCATTGCATACCCAGGCGCGACAGAAGCAATCGGTATTGAACGTTGCCAGCGGCAGGGGGCGATGCTCATGCAGGTCGAAGCCCGGGGCGGCGGCCCAGACGACGTGCTCCTGGCGCAGCAACTGGCCAATCTCGGTGCCCGGTTCGCGGGTGACGATGCTCAGGTCCAGATCCCGTCGCTGCAACAACTGGGTCGATGGCTCGCAATGCACCTCGACTTGCACCAGCGGATACGCCTGGGCGAAGCGCGAAAGAATGCCGGGTAGAAAACGCATGACGTAATCGTCCGGCGTGCCGATGCGCACCGCGCCGACCATGTGTGGCTGGCGCAGGGTGGTCATGACTTCGCCGTGCAGTTTGAGAATGCGCCGCGCGTAGCCCAGCAGTATCTGGCCCTCGGCAGTAAACCTGACCTGCCGACCGTTGCGCTCGAATAGCGGACGCTGCAACACATCCTCTTCCAGGCGTTTCATCTGCATGCTCACCGCCGACTGGGTGCGGTTTACCGCGGCTGCGGCACGGGTGAAGCCGCCGTGGTCAGCGATGGCCACGAAGCTGCGCAGCAGCTCGGTGTCGATATTCGGGTAGTTGGCCATTCATCAATCCTCGAGATGCAAGGCATCAGGAACATTCGTTGGATTGATCTTAATCCGGGCGCGAGACTGACGCCAACCCAACTGGAGGGCGTCGTGATGAACATGCACAAAGTCGCTTTGCAATCTTTCCATCTGCCGAAGGCACTTCGGGCACCCGCGCCGGGATTGCTGCTGCAGGCCTGGCACAAGCTGCAGCGCTGGAATGAACTGGCACGCCAACGGCGCCAGCTGGCCGCGCTCGGTGACGACATGCTCAAGGACATCGGCCGCAGCCGTGCCGACATCGAATGGGAAGCGAACCGGCCGTTCTGGGACGACCCTGATCGTCAGTGACCCAGCACCAGCTTTTGAATCCCCAGCGACAGGCTGACGGTGACCAACATGAGCGCGAACAGGCGCTGCAGCAGACTGCTGTTGAGGTATTGCGCCAGGCGGTTACCGGCCAGCACGCCGAAGGCACCGCCCAGCGCCAGGCCGCCGAGCAGCGGTAGTGGTGGCTCGGCATCGGTAAGGTAGAGCAGGAAGCCACCGCCGCTGACGACGGCGATCACCGCCATCGATGTGGCCATGGCGCTGAGCAGCGATAGCGAAGTAAACCAGAGCAGCGCCGGGACGATAAGAAAGCCGCCGCCGACACCCATCAGCCCGGAGAGCAGGCCAACGCCAACGCCGATGCCAAGCAGCGCCAGCTGTCGGTCCTCGACGTTCTCCTTGGCCGGCAGGTTGGCGCCGCGCCACATGCGCCAGGCGGACCACAGCACCAACAGGCAGAAACCGATGATCAGTGCGCGCTCCGGTATGAACTGCCCGAGCCATTGACCGGCAGCGTTGCCCGGCAAGCCGCAGACAGCCAGCAGCATGACCGGGCGCCAGGCGACCTGGCCGAGCCGCGCCCGCGGAATCGCGCCGATGAGTGCGGACATGGCCACCGCACCGAGGCTGACGCCGATGGCATCGCGCAATGGCAGGTGCAGGCTGAGTAGCAGGGGCAGGGCGACCAACGAGCCACCGGCGCCGGTGAGGCCAAGCAAGAGGCCGAGAATGAGGCCGATGCCCAGTGCTTCCAGCAGTAGAACGTCCATCAGGCAAAGCTGCCGGATGCCAGGGGAATGGTAGGGACCGTATCGGTTTGCATGCGTGCTCCGTCGTCAGCGTTCCATCGTCCATCATTGGTACGCTCGCGCTGGCGAGCGTTCCTTGGATGAACGGGCGGGTCGCAGTGGTGCCACGCACCCGCCGACGGAGTGTAAGGCCTATCGGCGTGGCAGGGCACGGCTGAGGGTGAAGGCGCCGCGCAGATCGCCCTCGCGAAACCCGCGGGCCTGATCCTGCGGGTAGTGCCGGTCGATCAGCTCCACCAGCTCCGGCTTGATCTTTTCGCCGTGACAACCCAGGCAGGCCTCAGCGGTGCCGATCGCCTGCATGTAGCGGTACTCGCCCGCCACTATCTCACCATGCTTGAGCTGTTCGATCGGTTCACCTGCAGCCGAACGCTTGGCGAACTGCTCCAGCACCGAGCGCTCCCAGGTGTCTGGCGCGTTGTCCGGATTGCGCAGCTTCAGCGCGGTGCGGCCTACCTTCCAGGGCGCCTGGCTATGCTGGCTGGCGATTTCCGGCGCGAGAAGACGGCATGCCTTGACGGCTTCCGCCGGGCCACCGTCTGCCATCGCCTGCTTGACCGTGCCAAGCAACTGCTGCTGGAACGGTGGAATCAGGCTGGCAGCCTCGCCGCGCAGCTGCTCGATATCGACGTCAGGCGCGGCGTGGGCCTGCAATGCAAACCAGCCGAGCGTCAGCAAAGACAGTGATTTCATGATGCCTCCCAGGATGTGAAATATAGTGGGGGGAGTATCCGTGCGGACGGCGCACGATGCAAGCCACAGCCTGCGGTAGGCAGCGGCTCGGGCATCGGAATGTCTCAGGTACCGCGAATCAGCTTGCGTAGCAGGAAACGATTGGGGTGGCAGGCTTCGGCGACGTCCCGAGGCAGCGGCAACGGTTCGTTGTCCAGCCAGGCGGCCAGCAGCTCGCCGGACAGCGGGGCGCTGATCATTCCGCGCGAGCCATGTGCGGTATTGACGTAGAGCCCGTCGAGCCACGGGCAGGGCGTGTGCAGCGACTGACGGGCGTTCTTGCCCAACGCCGCATAGGTTTCGGCGAAGGCCTCGGACTGGGCCAGTGGTCCGATCAGCGGCAGATAGTCCGGGCTGGTACAGCGAAATGCCACGCGCCCGTCCAGCTCCTCGGTACGTTGCGGGTCCGCCTGCAGACGCTGGTACAGATCCGCTGAAATCTGCTCGAGCATTTCCAGATTCGCCTGGTGTTCGGCGACGCTGGGGGTATCGTCGGTCTGCTGGAAGTTGAAGCTGGCACCCAGCGTGTGTGTGCCATCTCGGGGTGGCGCGACGTAGCCCTTGGCGCACAGCACGGTGCGCAGCTGGCCGCTCTGGGTGTTCGCCGGGAGGCAGGAAATCTGCCCGCGAATACGCTTGAGCGGCAACCAGGCGCTCTGGCTGAAGCGCGCGGCGTCCGCCGCGCCGGTCAGGATCACCACTGGCGCTTCGGCCAACAATGATTGGCCGCCCAGCACCTGCCAGGATCGCCCATTACGGCGCAGTTCGAGCGCTTCATGATGCCTGTGCAGCTCGATTCCCGGTCGCCGCAGCAGCCATTGGCATAGCGCCGGTGGGTTGGCCCAGCCGGCTTCGGGGTAGAACAATCCGCCCTCGGGCAGGGCCACTCCGGCCAGCGCCTCAGCGGCTTCGCGCGACAGCGGATGGACCAGCGAGGCCGGGAAGGCTGCCGCCAGCTCGGCCTGGCGTTCGCGCTCCTTTTCGTCGTAGATCAGTTGCAGTACGCCGCATGCCTGCCAGTCCTGGCCTGCTTGCAGATTGCTCAGCAACCGGCGCGTGTAGCTGAAGCCGCTGACCACCAGCCGCGACAGTGCGGTGCCGTGCGCAGAAAGCTTGAGGTAGAGCACGCCTTGCGGGTTGCCCGAGCCTTCCTGTGCCGCCGCGGCGTGGCGCTCGAGGACGGTCACCTTCCAGCCGCGGGCGGCCAGCGATGCAGCCGTCGCGCAGCCGGCCAGGCCGGCGCCGACAATTACCGCGTGGCGTTCGGCCGTCGTATAGCCCGGGCGAGCGAACCAGGGCTTGTCCGAAATGCTGACGTTGGCGGCTCGCAGGCGCCCGCGCAGAATCTCGCGTTTGTGGCCGTAGCCGGGCACCCGCTGCATGTCGAAGCCGGCCTCGATCAGGCCGCGCCGCACAAAGCCGGCGCTGGTGAACGTGCCCAGCGTTGCGTCGGGCGCGCAAAGCCTGGCCAGCTCGGCGAACAGCATCGGTTGCCACATCTGCGGATTCTTCGCCGGGGCAAAGCCGTCGAGGAACCAGGCATCGACCTGCGCATCCAGGCTAGGCAGGCATTCGAGCACGTCACCGATCAGCAGGGTCAGCACAACGCGGCCGCCAGCGAAGACGAAACGCTGATAGCCCGGATTCAGCGCCACGTACTGTTGCAGCAGTTGCTCGGACTGCTCTCGCAGCTCCGGCCACAGCGCCAGTGCGCGCTGCAGGTCCTCGCGGGTCAGCGGGTGCTTTTCGACGCTGATGAAGTGCAGCCGCGCCTGCGGGTGGGCTACGCGCTCGAACAGATGCCACGCACAAAGAAAGTTCAGCCCGGTACCGAAGCCGGTCTCACCAATCACCAGGCGCTGGTTGTCCAGTAGCGCGGCGAAGCGCTGGGGCAGATCGTTCTGCGTGAGGAACACATGTTCGGTCTCGGCCATGCCGCTGGCGCGGGAGAAGTACACGTCGCCGTACTGGCGGGACTGCGGCAGGCCGTTCTCGTCCCAGTCGAGTTCGGCATGCTGGAAGGCGTCGGAAGCGGGGTGATCGTTCATGCTGGTTCCTGTAAAGAACGGTGCAACGCGATGGGCGTCGCCGGGCGCAGATGAAGCACTCGGCACGGTCGATCAGCTGTCGACCTGGATTTCCTGCTCCAGGCGGCTGATGGCGGCGTCCAGCTCGTCGAGCGCGGCCTCGCTGTCCGGATGGTTCTGCTTGAGCAGGGTCTCGCTCTGCTGACAGGCGTTGCGCAACTGCGGCACGCCGCAATAACGGGTGGCGCCATGCAGGCGGTGTACGCGCTCGATCAACGCCTGGCGATCCCCTGCCTGGCGGGCTTCGCGAATGGTTCGGCGGTCGCCTTCCAGTGACTGCAGCAGCATGCCGAGCATGTCATCGGCGAGATCGGCCTTGCCTGCCGCCAGGCGCAGGCCTTCCTCTTCATCCAGCACTTTCAGGCTCGGTTCAGCCTGCTGCGGCGGCTCCGCTGCACGCTGCGGCTGGCTGCGCAGGGCCAGGCCGGTCCACTTCAGCACCACCTGGGCCAGCTGCCGGTCGCTGATCGGCTTGGTCAGGTAGTCGTCCATGCCGCTCTGCAGCAGCGAGCGTTTCTCGTTCGCCAGTGCATGAGCCGTGAGCGCGATGATCGGTAATGGCGCGCTGTTGTTGGTGTGCTCCCAGTGGCGAATGGCTTCGGTGGCCTGTCGGCCGTCCATGCCGGGCATTTGCACGTCCATCAGGATCAGGTCGAACGCATGCTGCTTGACCGCGTCCAGCGCGGCGGGGCCGTTATCCACCGCAACGACTTCGGCGCCCATATCGCCGAGCAGCGTTTTTACCAGCAGCAGGTTGGCCGGATTGTCATCCACGCAAAGCACACGCGCCGGTCGATCGGGCGCCGCCGCGGTGGGTTCCGGATAGCTTTGGTTGGGGCGTACCAGCGCCACCAGTACGCGTTGCAGCTTGCGCGTGCAGGCGGGTTTGCCCTGCAGCTGGGTATAGCTGTGGGCTTCCGGGAGGGCGTCGTGGTAGTGGCCCTGCTCGGTGGTCGGGCACAGCACCACGCATTTGCAGCCGAGCGCCTCGATTTCCATCAGGCGCCGACTGAGCGCGTCCGGCTCGATTTCGCGGCCGGTGACGCCGAGCACGGCGAGGTCGATCAGCTGGCTGCCCTGGCGCTGAGCGCTGATGGTTTCCTGCATCTGGTCGAGGGTATCGAAGGTGTGCACTTCAAGGCCGAGGCTTTCCAGCTGATGCTGCAATGCCTGGCGGGCCAGTGGGTGCTGCTCCAGCAATGCGATCCGCCGGCCCTGCAAGGCCGGGTGCGGCAGGTCTTCGATATCATCCCGTGCCTTCGGCAGGCTGAGGCTGATCCAGAACTCGGAGCCTTCGTCGGGGATGCTGTCGACACCGATCTCGCCGCCCATCTGCTCGATCAGTCGTTTGGAAATGACCAGTCCAAGGCCGGTACCGCCGGGCTGGCGCGACATGGAGTTGTCCGCTTGGCTGAAGGCCTGGAACAGCGCGCGCAGGTCCTGATCGGTCAGGCCGATGCCGGTGTCCTGCACGCTGATGCGCAGCTGGGCGCGATCGGTATTGTCGTCCTCGACCATGGCGCGGACGGCGATGGTGCCTTCGTTGGTGAACTTGATGGCGTTGCTGATCAGATTGGTCAGCACCTGTTTGAGGCGCAGCGGATCGCCCAGCAGCGACAGCGGCGTGTCGCGATAGACCAGGCTGACCAGCTCCAGATGTTTGGTGTGTGCAGCCGGGGCGAGGATGGTCAGTGTGTCCTCGATCAGATCACGGAGGTTGAACGGGACGCTGTCGAGCACCAGCTTGCCGGCCTCGATCTTGGAGAAGTCGAGAATCTCGTTGATGATTCCGAGCAGGCTGTCGGCGGACTGCTCGATGGTGCCCAGATAATCCTGCTGCCGCGGAGTGAGGTCGCTTTTCTGCAGCAGCTGGGTGAAGCCGAGGATGCCGTTCAGTGGGGTGCGGATCTCGTGGCTCATGTTGGCGAGGAATTCGGATTTGATCCGGCTGGCCTCCAGGGCCTCCTTGCGCGCCAGATCCAGTTCGATGTTCTGGATCTCGATGGTTTCCAGGTTCTGCTGCACATCCTCGGTGGCCTGGTCGATGCTCTGTTGCAGTTCTTCACGGGCGCTGAGCAGTGCTTCGGCCATGCGGTTGATGCCGGACGCGAGCTCGTCCATTTCATGGCTGCCCAATGGTGGCAGGCGGGTTTCCAGGTGGCCGTCCTTGAGCTGCGCGACGGCGCCTTTGACACGCTGCAGCGGCAGGCTGATGGCGCGGCTCATGCGCAGAGCCAGCAGGGCGGTGATGATCAGGCCGGCACTCACCAGAAACAGGCTGGTCAGCAGGCTGCGATAGCCACGCAGCAGGGTGTTGTGGTGCGACAGCTCCAGCTCCAGCCAGCCGATCAGCTTTTCGTCCGGTCCGCGGGTTTCGTCGGCGAGGTTGAGGTGGCGGCTGAGCACCGGCATGAGGATGCGCGTGTGGTCCATGCTGCTGACGCGGGTCAGGCTCTCCGGATCGCCCGGCGGTGGCGGGGTCAGCATTCGCGGGCCGGCGTGTACGCGTTGAACGCGTTCGGAATCGAGAATGGTCACGGCGCGGACGTCGGCCTGATCCAGAACTTGGGTCAGGATGCGCTGCAGGCGTTTGTCGTAGCCCAGATTCATGGCAGGCGCGGCCAGTGGCGCCAGCTGCTCGGCTATGAGCTGGCCGCGCTCGTCGAGCTGGTGGCGCATCTCGGACAGCTGCATCCAGGTGAAGTAGGCACCGAGCACCACCGCCAGCAAGGTGCTGGGCAGCAGCGTCAGCATCAGCACGCGGCCACGAATTCCTAGGTCTTTCAGCACAGTCCGTCCACCGATCCTGATTGCAGCGCGCTAGTGTAGCGACTCGGCTCAGTGGAATCTGCACGCCAGGTCTAGCCGTGGCGTCGCAGCCTCAGTCGAGGCCGCGGATTTCCTTGCCGTTGAAGTCCGGCAGTTTCCAGTGGAAGGTCATCGCCAGTACGCGGAACAGGAAGCCGCAGCCCAATGCCGCCAGAGTGGCCAGCGTGGTATTGATCTCCAGCCACAGCATGCCGACGTAGAAGACACCGGTGAACAGCGCGACGGTGGCGTACAGCTCGCGCTGCAGGACCATCGGCACCTGGTTGCACAACACGTCGCGCATCAGCCCGCCGAAGATGCCGGTGATCACGCCAGCCAGTACGACGATGGACGGGTGCGCGCCCATGCCCATCGCCACATCGCAGCCGATCACGGTGAACGCTACCAGGCCGAGGCCATCCACCAGCAGGAAGACCATGCGCAGGTGATGCAGGTGGCGGGCGATGAAGCCGGTGACGATCGCCGCGCCGATGGTGAAGGTCAGATACTCCGGGTGAGCGATCCAGCCGACCGGATAATGACCGAGCAGCACGTCCCGCGCGGTGCCGCCACCCAGCGCCGTCACGGTGCCGAGAAGGCAGATGCCGAACAGGTCCATGCCGCGGCGCATGCCCATGATGGCGCCGGACATCGCTTCGGCCGTGATGGCGATCAGGTAGATGGTGTGCAGCAGTTCCACGACGATACTCCGGACGGGCTGGGCTGCACGCCAGTGGGGCGCTGCAGCGAGGGATGCGCGATTATGGAGCAATGATGGCTAAATTTGTCGTGGCTAAGTATTTTTAGGCCATCCAAACATTTTCTTAATCGGCAGGTCGCATGAATCTCGATCCGAAGCAGACCGAAGCGTTTCGCACGGTGATACGTACTGGCAGCTTCGAACAGGCTGCGCAGCGCCTGCACCTGACGCCACCGGCGATTTCACAGCGGGTGCGCGCACTGGAGAGTGCGCTGGGCAGCGCCTTGGTTGTGCGCAGTCGACCCTGCCGACCCACCGAAACCGGTCAGCGCCTGCTGCAGTACCTCAAACGCGCCACCCTGCTCGAGGCCGATCTGCTGGCGGACCTCGCCGAGCGCAGCGATGCGCCACTGGTCGTGGTCGCGGCGCTCAATGCCGACAGCCTGGGCACCTGGTTCTTTCCGGCGCTGGCCGAGGTGCTGATCCGCGAGCGGGTCTTGCTTGATCTCACCGTCGAGGACCAGGATCACACCTACAGCCTGCTGGAGACGGGTCTGGCGATCGGTTGCATCAGCACCGAGCCCAAGCCGATGCGTGGCTGCACGGCCAGCCCGCTGGGCAGCATGCGCTACCGACTGGTGGCATCCAGCGAGTTCCGGCAGAAGCATTTTGCCAACGGGCTGACCCGCAACGCCGCGCGCAAGGCGCCGGTGGTCGCCTACACGCGCAAGGACACCCTGCAGTCGTCGTTCCTGCTGCGCCGCTTCGGGCTGCCGGACGGCGCCTATCCCTGCCATTTCGTCCCCGGTGCCGAACCGCATTTCAGCGCGATTCGCTTCGGGCTGGGGTACGGGATGGTGCCGGAACTGTTGCTGCATGATGCGCTGCAGACTGGCGAGGTGGTCGATCTGGCGGCCGACGAACCGCTGGAAATTGCCCTCTACTGGCACACCTGGAAGGTGCAATCACCGCGTATGGAGCACCTTTCGCGACAGATCATCGAAGCGGCGCCGAAGATCCTCGCGCGGCCATAGCCTGATCGGGAGGGGCGGCGGGTGAGCCGATGTCGTGCCGGACAGGCAGAGACGGTCTGCCCGTCGTCGAGCGTTGCCGGTATCATGTCAACCTTTTCCGCTGCCGTGCGACGCCATGACTACACACTATCCGACCATTGCCGATTGCATCGGCAACACCCCGCTGGTTCGCCTGCAGCGGATGCCGGGTAAGACCAGCAACACCATTCTGGTCAAGCTCGAGGGCAACAATCCGGCCGGTTCGGTCAAGGACCGCCCGGCGCTGTCGATGATCAACCGTGCCGAGATGCGCGGCGACATCCAGCCCGGCGATACCCTGATCGAGGCGACCTCCGGCAATACCGGGATCGCCCTGGCCATGGCGGCGGCGATCAAGGGCTACCGGATGGTCCTGATCATGCCGGACAACTCCACGGCCGAGCGCAAGGCGGCGATGACCGCCTATGGCGCCGAGCTGATCCTGGTCAGCAAGGAAGAGGGCATGGAAGGTGCCCGCGACCTGGCGTTGAAGATGCAGGCTGAAGGTCGCGGCAAGGTGCTCGATCAGTTCGCCAATGGCGACAACCCGGAAGCGCACTACAACAGCACGGGGCCGGAGCTCTGGCGGCAGACTCACGGCAGCATCACGCATTTCATCAGCTCCATGGGTACCACCGGAACCATCATGGGCGTCTCGCGCTACCTCAAGGAGCAGAACGCCGCGGTGCAGATCGTCGGGCTGCAGCCGATGGAGGGGGCGGCTATCCCCGGCATCCGCCGCTGGCCGCAGGAATACCTGCCGAAGATCTATCAGGCCGAGCGCGTCGACCGCGTCGTCGACATGTCCCAGGCCGAGGCCGAGCAGGTCATGCGCCGTCTGGCCCGCGAAGAAGGCATCTTCTGTGGCGTATCCTCCGGTGGCGCCGTTGCCGCGGCGTTGCGTCTGTCGCAGGAGGTCGAGAACGCGGTGATCGTGGCGATCATCTGCGACCGCGGCGACCGCTATCTGTCGACCGGTGTGTATGACGCGCCCAATTGACTCGCGCATCAGCGGTGCGCTCCCACGCGCCGCATTGCGTCGCCCGTGACATTTTCAACGAACACAACAGCGCAGGTTTCAGCTGATGGCCAAACGTAGCGGCGCTCTGCGCTTTCAACCTAGCGGCGGCGAGCGCAGGCCCCAGGTGCCGGTCGGCAAGAAGCAGCGCCTGATTATCGAGCGACTGGCCAATGATGGGCGCGGCATTGCCTTCATCGAGGGGCGCACCTGGTTCGTTGAAGGCGCGCTGGCTGGCGAAGAGGTCGAGGCGCGCGTGCTGGCTGGGCGCAGTCAGATCGTCGAAGCGCGCTGCGAGCGCGTGCTCCAGGCCAGTGCGCAGCGTCGGGCCGAACCCTGTCCGCATGCTCGTCGATGTGGCGGCTGCAACCTGCAGCATGTGCCCGTCGCCGATCAGCTTGCGCTGAAACAGCACACGCTCGCCGAGCAGTTAGCGCGGGTGGCCGATCTGCAGCCGGAGGTATGGGCCGAGCCGCTGGTGGGACCGGCTTTCGGCTATCGCCGTCGCGCTCGGTTGGCGGTGCGCTGGGACGTCAAGCGCAAGCATCTGGACATCGGTTTCCGCGCCAGCGCCAGCCAGGAAATCGTATCCATCAGTGAATGCCCGGTTCTGGTACAGCCCTTGCAGTCGCTGCTGCCGGCATTGCTGGCTGCATTGCGTGATCTGAGCAAGCCGCAGGCTATCGGCCACGTCGAACTCTTCAGTGGGACGGCCGAGGCGGTGCTGATCCGCCACACCGCAGCCTTGTCGGAAACAGACGTGGCACGTTTGCGCAGCTTCGCCACCGTCAATGGGGCGCAGCTCTGGTGGCAGGGCGAAGGTGAGCCTGAATCGGATGATCCCGCGGCGACGCTGGGTTACCGACTGGATGCCTGGGATCTGGAGCTGGCCTGGCGTCCGGGCGATTTCGTCCAGGTCAACGCGCCGGTCAATGATGCGATGGTCGCTCAGGCTCTGGAATGGCTGGACGTCGGCCAGGATGAGACAGTGCTCGATCTGTTCTGCGGGCTAGGCAATTTCAGCCTGCCGCTGGCGCGCTCGGGCGCTCAAGTAGTGGGTGTCGAGGGTGTAGAGACGATGGTTACGCGGGCGCAGGAAAATGCCCGTCGCAATGCTCTGGCGCACGCGCACTTTTATCGGGCCGACTTGTCGAAGCCGCTGGCTGACGCACCCTGGGCGCGCAATGATTTTGCCGCGGTGCTGCTCGATCCGCCGCGCGACGGCGCGCTGGAAATCGTTCGACAAATGTCGAAGCTGAAGGCGCGGCGCGTGGTCTATGTTTCATGCAATCCGGCCACCCTGGCGCGCGATGCGCGCGAGCTGGCCAGCCAGGGATATCGCCTGAAGCGTGCGGGTGTGCTGGACATGTTCCCGCAGACCGCCCACGTCGAGGCCATGGCGTTGTTCGAGCGGGGTTAGCGCTCGACGCTGCATTCTTGACAGGCGAATTGCCTGTGGTTCAACCGACCGGCACGCAGAATGCCGGCGTTCATGGCGCATTAGCTGCGCAGAAGGGAAGGTTTAGATGGTACAGGTCAGAGCGCTTCAGCCGATCAATACGGACGGTAGTATCAACCTGGATGGCTGGCTCGATCATGTGCTGGGGATGGACCCGGCACTCGACCGCGCGGCTCTTAAGGAGGCCTGCGAGTTTGCCCGCGAGGCGGAACAGCAGGCCAATGCGGCGCAGAACCTCTGGAGTGAAGGCACCTCCAGCTACCAGATCGGCCTCGAGATCGCCGAGATACTCGCCGACCTCAAGCTGGACCAGGACAGCCTGGTCGCCGCCGTTATCTACCGTGGCGTGCGCGAAGGCAAGATCCAGCTGGCCGATGTGAACCAGCGTTTTGGCCCGGTGGTGGCCAAGCTGGTCGAAGGCGTGCTTCGCATGGCGGCGATCAGCGCCAGTCTCAACCCACGCGAATCGCTCGTGCTCGGCTCCCAGGCGCAGGTGGAAAACCTGCGCAAGATGCTGGTGGCCATGGTCGATGACGTGCGCGTCGCGCTGATCAAGCTGGCCGAACGCACCTGTGCCATTCGCGCGGTGAAGCTGGCCGACGACGAGAAGCGTCAGCGGGTCGCCCGCGAAGTCTTCGATATCTACGCGCCGCTGGCCCATCGCCTGGGCATCGGCCATATCAAGTGGGAGCTGGAGGACCTGTCTTTCCGCTACCTCGAGCCCGAGCAGTACAAGCAGATCGCCCAGCTCTTGCACGAGCGTCGCCTCGATCGCGAACAGTACATCCAGAACGTCGTGCAGCAGCTCAGGGACGAACTGACTGCGACCGGCATCCAGCCCGACATCGACGGGCGTGCCAAGCACATCTATTCCATCTGGCGAAAGATGCAGAAGAAGGGCCTGCAGTTCAGCCAGATCTACGACGTTCGCGCCGTTCGCGTGCTGGTGCCGGAAGTCCGCGATTGCTACACCGCGCTGGGGATCGTGCATACGCTGTGGCGGCACATTCCGAAGGAGTTCGACGACTACATCGCCAACCCCAAGGAGAACGGCTATCGCTCGCTGCACACCGCGGTGATCGGCCCGGAGGGCAAGGTGCTGGAGGTGCAGATTCGCACCCACGCCATGCACGAAGAGGCCGAGCTGGGCGTCTGCGCGCACTGGCGCTACAAGGGCACCGATGTCAATTCCGGCTCCGACCATTACGAGGAGAAGATCGCCTGGTTGCGTCAGGTGCTCGAATGGCACGAAGAGCTCGGCGACATCGGTGGCCTGGCCGACCAGCTGCGGGTGGATATCGAGCCGGATCGGGTCTACGTGTTCACCCCGGACGGCCATGCCATCGACCTGCCCAAGGGCGCCACACCGCTGGACTTCGCCTATCGGGTGCATACCGAGATCGGCCACAACTGCCGCGGCGCCAAGGTCAACGGTCGCATCGTGCCGCTCAACTACAGCCTGCAGACCGGCGAGCAGGTGGAGATCATCACCAGCAAGCACGGCTCGCCGAGCCGCGACTGGCTGAACCCGAACCTTGGCTACATCACCACCTCGCGCTCGCGGGCGAAGATCGTCCACTGGTTCAAACTGCAGGCCCGTGATCAGAACGTCGCCGCCGGCAAGGCACTGCTGGAGCGCGAACTGGGCCGTCTGGATCTGCCGCCGGTGGACTTCGACAAGCTGGCCGAAAAAGCCAACCTGAAGAACGCCGAGGACATGTTCGCCGCGCTGGGTGCTGGCGACCTGCGTCTGGCGCACCTGATCAACATGGCGCAGCAACTGGTCGAGCCGGAGCGCGGTTACGACCAGCTGGAGCTGATTCCGCGGCGTTCGGCACCGTACAAGCCGGGCAAGCGCGGTGACGTGCAGATCCAGGGCGTCGGCAACCTGCTGACGCAGATGGCCGGCTGCTGCCAGCCGCTGCCGGGCGACCCCATCGTCGGTTACATCACCCAGGGCCGCGGTGTCAGCATCCACCGTCAGGACTGCCCGTCGGTGCTGCAACTGGCCGGGCGCGAGCCGGAGCGGATTATCCAGGTCAGCTGGGGGCCGGTACCGGAGAAGACCTATCCGGTGGAAATCATGATCCGTGCCTACGACCGCGCCGGCCTGCTGCGCGACATCTCGCAGATGCTGCTCAACGAGCGCATCAACGTGCTGTCGATGAACACTCGTTCGAACAAGGAAGACAGCACCGCGCAGATGACGCTGACTATCGAGATTCCGGGGCTGAATGCCTTGGGTCGCTTGCTCAGCCGTATTTCGCAGCTGCCGAACATCATCGAAGCCAAGCGCCAAAGAGCCACGTAAGGCGCAGCACAGCGGCGGCGCCTACTGCGCCATGGTGGATGGTTGAAGCGTCATCCACCCTACGATGCAATTCGGTTTTGGGGCATTTGGCCCGCGACCGAACCGTGGGGTGGATGTCACTTTTTACATCCACTGTGATGCCATCAGCGCCCTCACCAGCCCTCGATTCGCTGAGGAATCCATGTACCAACTCAACGATCTCCTGCACCTGATGGCCCGGCTGCGTGATCCACAGCATGGTTGTCCGTGGGACCTGCAGCAGAACTACGCGAGCATCGTGCCGCATACGCTGGAAGAGGCCTACGAAGTGGCCGATGCCATCGAAAGCGGCGACTTCGATCATCTGCCCGGCGAGCTGGGTGACCTGCTGTTTCAGGTCGTCTACTACAGCCAGCTGGCCCGGGAGGAAGGGCGTTTCGAGTTCGCCACGGTGGTCGATGCCATCACCCGCAAGCTGATCCGTCGCCACCCCCACGTGTTCCCCGATGGCGATCTGTACGGCTCGCCGGAGCTGCCGCGCCTCGATGAAGCGGCCATCAAGCAGCGCTGGGAGGAGATCAAGGCCGAAGAGCGTGCCGAGAAAGCGGCCGCACCTGAACAATTGTCCCTGCTCGATGACGTGCCCAGCGCGCTGCCGGCGCTCAGTCGGGCCGCGAAACTGCAGAAGCGCGCGGCGCAGGTCGGTTTCGACTGGCCCGAGGCGCTGCCGGTGGTGGACAAGGTGCGCGAGGAGCTCGGCGAAGTGCTGGAGGCAATGAGCGAGAACGATCCGCAGGCCATTGCCGAAGAGCTTGGCGATCTGCTGTTCGTCGTGGTCAACCTGGCGCGCCATCTCAAGGTCGATCCGGAGAACGCCTTGCGTGCCGCGAATGGCAAGTTCGAGCGGCGTTTTCGCTTCATCGAGCAGGCCTTGCGTGAGGCGGGGAGGCCAATCGAGAACTGCGATCTCGAAGAGCTTGACGCGCTCTGGGGCGAGGCGAAGAAGGCCGAACGATCGCCGTCCTGCGGCTAACTGCACTTTCCGGGTGGATGTGGCTTTTCACATCCACCACAATGCCGCTCGGTGGGCGGCCGAAGCGTCCACCCGCGTCCCTTGAATTCACGACGAGACGAGCCGAAACATGAGTCTTTCCCTCCGTGATCAGCTGCTCAAAGCCGGGCTGGTCAACGAAAAGCAGGCCAAGCAGGCCGTCAAGCAGAAGCAGAAGCAGCAGCGCCTGGAGAAGAAAGGCCAGGTCGAGAAGGACGATTCGCAGCGCGAAGCGGCACTGAAGGCGCAGGCGGAAAAGATCGCCCGCGATCAGGAGCTCAACCGCCAGCAGCAGCAAAAGGCCGAACAGAAGGCCCGTACAGCGCAGATCAAGCAGTTGATCGAGACCAGCCGTCTGCCGAAGCTGACCACCGAGGATTACTACAACTTCGTCGACGACAAGAAGGTCAAGCGGCTGTCGGTGAACAAGCTGATGCGTGAGAAGCTGGCCAGCGGCTCGCTGGCAATCGTTCGTCATGGCGGCGGCTACGAGGTGATCCCGCGTGAAGCGGCGCTTAAGATTCAGGAGCGCGACCCGCAGCGGGTGGTGCAGCTCAACATCCGCACCGAAGAGCCGGATGCCGACGATCCCTACGCCGCCTATCAGGTGCCGGACGACCTGATGTGGTAATCCGCTGGGGCAGGTCGGCCGCCCGACGGAAGGTTGGATAGAAAGCGCCTGCCCCGACCTCTACTACAGACCAGCCCGCAGCTGCGGGTTAATGCAGTGGAGGACGTTATGGACGCTCGATCGAATCGCTATTTCCACGCCGCCGAAACCGATGGCTGGCACGCCGCCGGCATTCCGGGTGATCCGGAGGAGCCGGGCGTTCCCACCCAGCCGTCCGAGCCCGGCGAGCCCACCGTGCCCGACCAGCCGCCACCCGCACCTGTCGCCTGACCATTGGCGAGAGGGTCTGACGCGGCTTCCTCCCCGGAGGCCGCTCCGTTCCCGGTTTTTTCAGCTCATTGAATCCAAGGAGCCGGCCTGCTGAGCACATCATCGGGCTCTGCTCTGCGCGCGCTTTCCTGCGCATCGGCCGCCCCCTTGCTATCGCCAAGCCAGCCGCCGCGAGTCCAAGAGATACCTTCCACTCGCGACAAAGCTGCTACCGTTTAAGTGAGGGACCGAACTGCCGACGCCGGATGGGTCTAAGAACTTACAAAAACCAAATTGCGCGTTATTACGCACGACGGGTTTCTTTAAGGCGAGGGGCACTTTCATGACGACTTGGATCATTGCGTACAACAAAGACGGCAACACCGCGACATTGAAGATCGACTCGGCGCACCAGCCGGATATCGATGAGGCTGTGGAACTGGTGAGTCGCAAGGCAGAAGAGCTGTATCCGGATCAGGAGATCGAGCACGAGCACGAGCCCGATCTGGAGGACACCCCGGCCACACGCCTGGCCGAGCGTTATGGCATCACCATCACGGGAATATCCCAGGCCTGACCGGCGCAGGGCGTCTCAGCGGCCAGACCTCTCCATCCCCGATCACATAAATCTGCCAGTTGTCTTCGGCTGCCACCGTCATCGTTCCGGTGAAGTTGCCGAAGGCCGGCAGCAGGCTGAGCCGCGCTCCGATGCAGAAGCACGGCAGGCGCAGGCGCTGGCGGCCGCGGCCATGTAGCTGAAAGGCTGGATGTACGTGGCCAGCGAGTACGTGATGGGTCGGATGCGGGTCCGGCTCATGCTGCAAGGCATAGGGGCCGAGCAGTAACGGCTCGCTGACTACGCTTATGTCTAACTCGCGCGGTGGGTCGCCGGCACGGCGGTCGTGGTTGCCACGCACCAGCGTAACTTCCAGTTGCGCATGTTGCGCACGCCATTCGGCCAGACGGGCCAGCGTGGATGGTGCACGGGACTCCGGCGCATGCAGGAAATCACCGAGAAAGATCAGCTGGCGGCAGGCGTACCGCGCCAGCAGATCGTCCAGCTGGCGCAGGTTGGCGTCGGTGGTGCCGTGGGGCACGGGCTGGCCCAGGCGCCGGTAGGCTGCGGCCTTGCCGAAATGTATATCTGCTATCAGCAACGCCTGCTGCTCAGGCCAGTAGACGGCCTTTTCCGCAAGCAGCCAGAGCGTACTGCCGGCCAGTTCGATGGGCTGGTAAGGATTCATGCGAGACATGGGCGTGCTGAGGCTGGCGTCATGGGGCGCGTTTCGGCTTCCTGAGCCGTGGCGTGCCGTCCTTGGTCTGCCGCGGTTTGCGCTTGGGCGCGGTTTCACGTTCGACCATGATGCTGGCATTCGCTTCCGGCTGATAGCCGCCGGGACCAGCCGCCTTGTCCAGCTCGGCGACCATACGGCGGATGCGGTCGGCGAGTTTTTCCGAACTCATGCTTTCGCGAAAGCGTTCGACCATCAACGGAAACGCCAACGGCGTGGTGCGTTTGACCTGATGGATGTCCAGTTGGCGCCCTTGCAGCCTGTTCATGGTCTGCTCCAGCCGCTCGACCTCCAGCTCCTGCCGCAGCACTTCTTCCTCGGCCTGGGTCAGTAAAAGGTTGGCCGGGTCGTATTGACGGAACACGTCGAAGAACAGGCCGCTGGATGCCTGCAGCTGGCGCGCGCTTTTCTGCGCGCCGGGGTAGCCGGAGAAAACCAGCCCCGCGATGCGCGCGATCTCCCGGAAGCGCCGGCGCGCCAGTTCGCCAGCGTTGAGGCTAGCGAGCACGTCCTGCAGCAGATTGTTCTGGCTGAACAGTTCGGGCGTCAGCCATTTCAGCCAGTCCACCTCGGTCGCAGAAAGCAGTTCGAAACCGTAGTCGTTGACCGCAATCGAAAAGGTCAGCGGCTGCTGCTGGCCCATGCGCCAGGCCAGCAGGCTTGCGAGGCCCAGATGTACGTGGCGGCCGGCGAAAGGGTAGAGGAACAGGTGCCAGCCTTCGCGGGACTTCATCACCTCGGCCAGCAGCGTGGTTTCGGTGGGCAGCGCGGACCAGTCCATCTGTACGCGGAGCAGGGGCTCGACCAGGCGCATCTCGTCGCTTTCGAAACGGCCACGCGAGGCGGCGCCGAGTTGCTCGACCACCGCATCGGCCAGTTCGCTCGATAGCGGCATGCGGCCGCCGTTCCAGCGGGGCACGGCGGCCTTCTTTCCCGTGGCGCGGCTGACGTAGGCGGTCATGTTCTCGACCCGCACCAGCTCCAGCAAACGGCCGCCGAAGAGAAAGTTGTCGCCCGGTCTCAGGCGCGCGATGAAGCCTTCCTCGATAGTGCCCAGCGAGCGGCCGCTGCCGCCCTTGGCCCAGAACTTCACCGTCAGGCTGGCATCGCTGACGATGGTGCCGATGCTCATGCGATGGCGCAGCGCCACACGGCGGCTCGGTACTTTCCACAGCCCGGTGTCGTCCGGCTCGACACGCTGGTAATCCGGGTAGGCGGTCAGGGAATGTCCGCCGTGCCGCACGAAGGCCAGCGCCCATTGCCAGTGACCGTCAGTGAGATCGCGGTACGACCAGGCCTGCCTAACCTCATCGAACAATTCTTCCGGACGAAACCCACCGCCCAGCGCCATGCTCACCAGGTGCTGCACCAGTACGTCCAGTGGTCGATGGGGCGCGCTGCGGGCTTCAATGCGGCGTTCGGCGATCGCGATCTGGGCGGCCGCGGCTTCCACGACTTCGACGCTGTGAGTAGGCACCAGCGTGACGCGGGAAGTCCGACCCGGCGCATGCCCAGAGCGACCGGCCCGCTGCATCAGCCGCGCCACGCCCTTGGGCGAACCGATCTGCAGGACCCGCTCAACGGGTAAAAAATCGACCCCGAGATCCAGGCTTGAGGTGCAGACCACTGCTTTCAGCGCACCTTGTTTGAGGCCCAGCTCCACCCAGTCGCGTACCTCGCGAGCGAGCGAGCCGTGGTGCAACGCGATCAGCCCGGCCCAGTCCGGCCGCGCATTCAGCAGAGCCTGATACCAGATTTCCGACTGCGAACGGGTATTGGTGAACACGAGGGCGGTCGCAGCCGAGTCGATCTCTTCGACCACCTGCGGCAGCATGCGCAGCCCGAGATGGCCGGCCCAGGGGAAGCGTTCGATGCTCGGCGGCAGCAAGGTATCGACGCGCAGGTCCTTGTCCACCTTGCCCTGCACCAGCCTGCCGCTGTCAGGGTGCAATAGGACGTCCAGCGCGTGGGGCTGGTTGCCGAGGGTCGCCGACAGCCCCCAGACGATCAGCTCCGGCATCCACTGACGAAGCCGCGCCAGCGCCAGTTGCAGCTGCACGCCGCGCTTATTGCCCAGCAGCTCATGCCACTCGTCCACCACCAGCATGCGCAGGCCCGAGAAGGCCTGGCGCGCATCGGCACGGGTCAGCAGCAGGGTCAGGCTTTCCGGTGTGGTGACCAGCGCGCTGGGTAGCCTTCGGCCCTGGCGCGCACGCTCGGAACTGCTGGTATCACCGGTGCGCAGGCCGATGCTCCAGTTGATGCCGAGATCATCCAGCGGTGCTTGCAGAGCCCGCGCGGTATCGGCGGCCAATGCGCGCATCGGGGTGATCCAGAGCACCGTCAAAGACGCTGGCTTGTCCGTCGCGGTGGAAGAGGGTGCCTTGGTCGCAAAGCGATTCAGGGCTCCGAGCCAGACAGCGTAGGTCTTGCCGGAGCCGGTGGTGGCATGCAGCAGCCCTGATTCGCCATGGCCTATCGCTTGCCACACCTCCTGCTGGAACGGGAAGGGTTGCCAGGCACGGCTGGAAAACCAGCCCGCAGCGAGGCTCTCGGCCCCGTCCTTCACCCCCTCTCCCGGAAGGAGAGGGGAGTGATCGTGTGGCTGCTCGGCATCTTCGCCTGGCACTGCTCCGCTCTTGCTCCCTCTCCCTCTGGGAGAGGGTTGGGGTGAGGGCTGAGTGGGTGCCGGGTGCCTTGGTTTCATCCCAGCAATTCCCGCAGGGTGGCCAGGGTATCGGCCTCATCCACCGGCTTGTCGAGGCGCCAGCGCAGCATGCGCGGGAAGCGCACGGCGATACCGCTCTTGTGTCGGCTACTGGCGGCGATGCCTTCGAAGCCCAGCTCGAACACCAGCGTCGGCGTCACGCTGCGAACGGGGCCGAATTTCTCCACGGTGGTCTTGCGCACGATGGCGTCGACCTTGCGCATTTCCTCGTCGGTTAGCCCGGAGTAGGCCTTGGCGAAGGGAACCAGTTTGCGCTCGGGGTCGCCCGGCTCGCCGTCCCAGACGGCAAAGGTGTAATCGGTGTAAAGGCTGGCGCGGCGGCCATGACCGCGCTGGGCATAGATCAGCACGGCATCGACGGAGTAGGGGTCGATCTTCCATTTCCACCAGACGCCGACGTCCTTGGTCCGACCGACGCCGTACTGGGCGGCGCGGGCCTTGATCATCATGCCTTCCACGCCCAGCGCGCGGGAGGCTTCGCGCTGGCGGGCCAGGTCCTGCCAATCCGCTCCGCTCACCAGTGGCGGAAGCATCAGCCGCGGGCTGGGGCATTGGCCCACGACCGCCTCGAGCTGCTGGCGGCGTTCGCGGTGCTCGCGCTGCCGCCAGTCGTCGCCTTGCCATTCCAGCAAGTCGTAGGCGAGCACCGCGACGGGGGCGTCAGCCAGCACTTTCGCCGTGAGATTCTTGCGGCCGATACGCTGCTGCAGCAGCGAGAAGGATTGCACGCCGAAGCGTTCGGCTGTTTCTGAATCATCGCTATCGGAGTGTTCGAAAAGATTGGTCGTAGGCTCGCCGGGTGCGTGCTTCCAGACCAGGATCTCACCGTCGATCACAGTACCGTCCGGCAGTTCGCTGGCCAGCTCGCAGAGCTCCGGGAAGCGCTCGCTGACCAGCTCCTCACCGCGCGACCAGACCCAGATCTGCCCGTCGCGCTTGACCAGCTGGGCGCGGATGCCGTCCCACTTCCATTCGACGAACCAGTTCTCCGGTGCACCGAGCAAATTGTCGAAGTCTTCGACCGGCGCCTGTAGCGGATGGGCGAGAAAGAAGGGGTAGGGTTGGCCGCCGCGCTGCGCATGTTCGTGTTCGGACTCGTTGGCAATCAGCGTGAGGTAGCCTTCGGCGCTGGGACGGTGCGACAGGTCGGTATAGCCAACCAGCCGCTGCGCGACCCGTTTCGGATCGAGATCGACCAGCGAGGCCAGCGCACGAGTGACCAGCAATTTCGACACGCCCACACGAAAGGCGCCGGTGATCAGCTTGATGCAGACCATCAGGCTGAGCCGGTCCAGCTGCGCCCATAGCAGCGGTAAAAGTTCGGCCAGCTCCTCAGGCGGCAGGCCGCGCAATGGCAGCAGCTTGTCCTGCATCCATACGGCGAGGCCGTCGCCGGAGCTGTGCTCGGCCTCGGGCATCAGCAGCGAGATGGTTTCGGCCATATCACCGACGGCCTGATAGCTTTCCTCGAACAGCCATTCCGGTAGCGCAGAAACTTTCATGGCGGTTTCGCGCAATACCTTGGTCGGCACAAGTTGGCGAGGTCGACCGCCGGAAAGGAAGTAGACCGCCCAGGCGGCGTCAGCGGGATCGGCCTCGCGGAAATAGTCACGCATTGCCGCGAGCTTGGCGTTGCTCGAGGTGGTGGCGTCGAGGCGGCTATAGAGGGTGGCGAAGGCTTTCATGCGGCGCCTCCGTACCGGTGTGGTACGGGCGGTTTGCGCGCAAGCTCGCTCCTACAAGGCGGGGTGGTGATCCGCCTAGTCATTGGGCCTCCTGGGTGTTCGCGTCGTCTTCCTCGCCATACTCGGTCTCGAATGCCTGCGCATCGAGCCCGCGCATCTCACGCAGATAACGGACCAGGATCGGAACGGAACCGTGGGTGACCATCACCCGCTCGGCGCCGGTCTGCTCGATGGCCCAGAGCAGGCCCGGCCAGTCGGCGTGATCGGAGAGCACGAAGCCGCGGTCGACCCCGCGCCGACGGCGGGTGCCGCGCAGCATCATCCAGCCGCTGGCGAAGGCATCGGCATAGTCACCGAAACGACGCATCCATGTGCTCCCGCCAGCTGACGGCGGCGCGAGGATGATGGCCTGCTTTAGCCGAGGGTCGCCCTTTTTCAGGTCGCCGGCATAAATGGTCGGTGGAAGATAGACACCGCCTTCGCGATAGACCTTGTTCAGTGGCTCCACAGCGCCATGGACGACGATGGTGCCGATGTTCTCATCCAATCCGTGAAGGATGCGCTGCGCCTTGCCGAAGGCATAGCAGAACAGCACCGAGGCTCGCCCGGCCGCGGCGTTGGCGCGCCACCAGTCATTGATGTCGCGGAATACCTCGGCCTGGGACGGCCATTTGTAGATCGGCAAACCGAAGGTCGATTCGGTAATGAAGGTGTGGCAGCGCACCGGCTCGAACGGGGCGCAGGTGCCGTCCGGCTCGACCTTGTAGTCGCCTGAGGCCACCCAGACCTCGCCCTTGTATTCCAGTCGCACCTGAGCCGAGCCGAGCACATGGCCGGCCGGGTGGAAGCTGAGCTTTACGCCGTGATGTTCGATGGACTCACCGTAGGCCAGCGTTTGCAGCGGCATATCGGCGGCGATGCGTGAACGCAGAATGCCTTCGCTGTCGCTTGAAGCCAGGTAATGGCCCATGCCCCAGCGCGCGTGGTCGCCGTGGGCGTGGGTGATGACGGCGCGATCGACCGGACGCCAGGGATCGATGTAGAAATCACCGGGTGGGCAGTAGAGGCCTTCGGGACGAGCAACGACAAGATCCATGACGACTGGCAGTTCGATGGGCTTGCAGGGTTGGAGCCCGACGAGGCGTTTGGAGTTCGCTCGCCGGGCTACCGGGGCTGATCGGGAGTCAGCGGATTCGTCCTTCCTCCAACTGCAGGTTCTCCTTGGCGAAGTCGTCCACGTCGATGACTTTGCGCCGTGCGAGTTCTGCCATCTGCAGCTGCTCGGCCTCCACGGCATCTATGACGCCGGCAGCCAGCGCGGCATCGATCGAATTTTCGCCAGCGGCCGGCATGACCGCGCCGGACTTGAGCGCCTTGGCCAGCTTCTTCGCTGCGTCCTGGCTGGTGGCGAGGATTTCGAAGGCGTGCTTCAGCGCGCCGAGCGGCTGCTCGGGATCCTGCGGGCGGTACATGCCATCGAGGATGCGCTCCAATGCCGGATCGCCTTCCGGGCGGCCGAGGAGGGCGGCTACCTCGGCGTCCAGGACGTCGGACGGCCCCTTGTGGCGCGCACCGAAGGGGAACACCAGAGCATGCAGCAGGTGCCCGAGAATGCGGTTGGGGAAGTTGGCCAGCACGTCCTGCAGGGCGGATTCGGCCTTTTCCAGACAATCCTCCAGCGCCCAGCGTAGTAGCGGCTCCTGTTCGGTCGGATGGCCGAGGTCATGGAACTGCTTGAGCGCTGCGGAGGCGAGATAGAGATGGCTGAGCACGTCGCCCAGCCGCGCCGACAGCCGCTCGCGACGCTTGAGCTCGCCGCCGAGCAGCATCATCGACAGATCGGCCAGCATCGCGAATGCCGCGGCGATGCGATTGAGCGCGCGGAAATAGGGTTGCGTGACGCTCGTCCCCGGCACACGCCCCATCAGACCGAAGCTCAGACCCAGCAGCAGGGTGCTGGCCGTGTTGCTGACGGCGAAGCCGATGTGTTGCATCAACAGGTCATCGAATTTCACAACAGCGGCTTCACGATCCGGCTCGTGGACCAGCTCCATTTCGCGCAGCACGAACGGATGGCAGCGGATTGCGCCCTGGCCGAAGATCATCAGGTTGCGCGAGAGGATGTTGGCACCTTCCACGGTGATGGAGATCGGCGCCGACAGCCACAGGCGTCCGAGGTAATTGTTCGGGCCGAGGATGATGCCCTTGCCGCCGTGGATATCCATGGCGTCGGTGATGCAGGCACGGCCGCGTTCGGTGAGGTGGTACTTGAGAATCGCCGAGAGCACTGAGGGCTTTTCGCCCAGGTCGACGGCGTTGGCGGTGAGGATTCGCGCGGCATCCATCAGCCAGGCGTTGCCGCCGATGCGTGCCAGTGGCTCCTGAATGCCTTCGAAGGCCGCCAACGGCACGTTGAACTGCTCGCGGACTTGCGCATAGCGACCGCTCACATAGCTGCAGACTTTGGCGGCGCTGGTGCCGGTCGCCGGCAGGGAGATCGAGCGGCCGACCGACAGGCAGTTCATCAGCATCATCCAGCCTTTGCCGATCATGTCGCGGCCGCCGATGATCGCATCCAGCGGCACGAAGACATCCTTGCCCCAGTTCGGCCCGTTCATGAAGGCCGCACCCAGCGGCAGGTGGCGACGGCCGATGTCCACGCCGGGAGTGTCGGTGGGGATCAGCGCCAGGCTGATGCCGAGTTCTTCCTCATCGCCCAGCAAGTGATCCGGATCGTAGGTCTTGAAAGCTACGCCGAGCAGGGTCGCCACCGGGCCGAGGGTGATGTAGCGCTTCTCCCAGTTCAGCCGCAGGCCGAGCACTTCTTCGCCCTGCCACTGGCCGCGGCAGATCACGCCGCTGTCGTTCATGGCCCCGGCGTCGGAGCCGGCATATGGGCCGGTGAGGGCAAAGCAGGGAATGTCGGTGCCATTGGCCAGGCGCGGCAGGTAGTGGTTGCGCTGCTCATCGGTGCCGTAGTGCATCAGCAGCTCGGCAGGACCGAGAGAGTTGGGCACCATCACGGTGCTGGCCAGGTCACCGCTGCGGGTGGCGAGTTTCATCACGATCTGCGAGTGGGCGTAGGCGGAGAAGCCCTTGCCGCCGTATTCCTTGGGGATGATCAGGGCGAAGAAGCCTTCGGCCTTGATGTAGTCCCAGGCGGCGGGCGGCAGGTCCATGCGCTGGGCGACATCCCACTCGCTGACCAGGGCGCAGAGGGTTTCGGTAGGGCCGTCGAGGAAGGCCTGTTCTTCATCCGTGAGGCGCGCCTTCGGATAGCCGAGCAGGGTGTCCCACGCCGGGCGGCCGCTAAAGAGTTCGCCGTCCCACCAGACGGTGCCGGCGTCGATGGCGTCGCGCTCGGTGGCGGAAATCGGCGGTAGCACCTTCTTGAACCAGTCGAACATCGGCCCGCTGAAGTACTTGCGGCGCACGTCTGCGACCAATAGAGGCACCGCAATGGCGATCAAGGCGAGCCAGAGCAGGAATACCACCACCCCGGAGGTGTCGGCAGCGGTCATGAAGACCAGGTAGGTGGCGACGATCACCAGTGCCGGCACCGGCGACAGGCGCAGGTGGGCGATTACGGCAATGCCGAGCAGTAGAACCAGCAACCAGAGCAGCGTCATGAGTCTTATCCTTTCAGGTTCGAACAGCTTCCGTCTTCAGCATAGGCGCTTGCGCCGCTGCAGCGAAGGGACGAGGTGTCGCCGCCGGCCAACGTGCGGCGACGGGGGATGGTTCAGCTCGGCCGGGCGCCGAGCATTTGCGTGTCGGCATCGTCGGCGTTCTGGTTGGCTGCCGGCTTTTCCTGCGGCACGCCGGCAACATTGATTTCCGGCAATCGCCCACCGATGAATTCGATGCTGCGGGTGGGGAAGGCGAACTGCACGTCCATGTCGCGAATGCCCTGCAGCAGGGCGAGGTTGATCGCCTGCTGGGTGTCCATGTACTTGTTGTAGTCCGAGACCTGCATGATGTAGACGACCTCGAAGGTCAGCTGGCTGTCGTCGAAGCCGAGGAAATGCGCGCGGTCGAACTTCGCCACTTCGATACCTTCGATGATGCGCTTCACCAGTTCTGCCACCTCTTTCACCTTTTCGGTTGGCGTGTCGTAGGTGATGCCGAACTTGAAGACGATCCGCCGCGTGTTCATGCGCTTGTAGTTGTGCACGATCTGCCGCAACAGGTCGGCGTTGGATACGACCACCTGTTCGCCGCTGAGGGCGCGAATGCGCGTGGTTTTCAGGCCGATGTGCTCGATGTTGCCGGCCACCTCGCCGAATACCACGAAGTCACCGATCTCGAACGGCTTGTCCACGCCGATGGACAGCGAGGCGAAGATGTCGCTGAGCAGCGTCTGTACTGCCAGGGCGATGGCGATACCGCCAACTCCGAGGCTGGCGACCATGGCGGTGATGTCGACACCCAGGTTGGCGAGGATCGATAGCAGCATCATGGTCCAGACCACGATACGGATCATGATGCCGATGATGGTGGTGGTGACCGGATTGCGAGCCTTGCCGTCGCGGGTCAGGCTCTCCATCCACAGGCGCACGCCGGTGTCCATCCACAGCGCGAACTGGAAAGCGAGGGCGATGAACCAGCCGTGGGACATCGTCGATTCCCAGCGGGGCGACAGTTCGACCGTCTTCAGTGCGATCAGTAGTGAGAACGCCAGGATCAGCAGATTGCTGGTGCGTGAAAGCAGTTCGGCGGCGATGCCGATGAACTTGGTCTTGGACCCGGTGGCGAGCTTGTTGAGGCGCCTGGTGACGATCCCGAGGATGGTGCGCAGAACCAGGTAGCTGACGATGGTGATCCCCAGCACGATCGCCAGGTTGATCCAGAGTGTCTCGTTGAGCAGGGCGTCCCAGTTCATCCATATCCTCCGATAAGGGTGCGCATGATGCAGCGAAGGCCACGTTTTTCAGTGGTCCTCGCTGCTCATAAGTTCCCTATGTCGGCGGTCGGATGGGTGGTGCTGGCGGGCTCGGTGGTTGCGTTGGTGCTATCAGTCGCTCGGTAAGGCAGTGGCGAGCTCGTCGTAGCCGCCGGCGTTAATGACCTGTGTGTAGCCGAGCTTCTCGAGCACGTCCTGCGCTTCGGAGGCGCGTCGGCCGCTGCGGCAGTAGAGCACGACCGGGGTGTCCTTTTCCGGGGCCAGCGTTCCGATCCGCTCGGCTATATCCGGAGTCTCGATGCGAACCGCGTCGGGTAGCGCTCCTTCGGCGAACTCGTCAGCAGTCCTTACATCGATCAGTACGGTGTCGGCTCGCTGCAGCATCTGCAGGGCGGTGGGCTGATCGATCTCGCCAGCCGATGCGTGCAGGCTCAGAGCCAGCAGTAGGGAAAGAATCGGGGCGCGCATGGGAACTCCTCGCAGCGCGCCGGTGGCGCGCTCAGCTGAATATACGGGTCAGGTTGGGCAGGATGAGAATCACTGCCGTGGCAATGACGATCAGTGTCGCCTGCCGAAATTTCTTCTGCTTGAGCATGACATGGCCTTTTATTCTTGTGTGTAGCGATTATCGCCTTGCCGAAGGGGCGGAGACGGTACGTGACCGCGGTTTCCAGAATCCGACGCCGGTAAACGAGACGTGCCGGACATTCGCCCAGACTCAAGACAAAGCAATTTCCGCACCAGCGAACGCTCTAGCGATGGAGCTGGTCGCTTCTTTTGGTTGTCTTCCGTTTTACACCGCATCGGAGGACAAACAATGAACAAGCCGAAGTTACCGCTAGTACTGTTACTCACCGCCATTTCCAGCGCTGCATTGGCGCAGCAGGAGGGCATGACACTGCAGCAGGAGCGTGACCAGATGGGTACCGATTTGGAAGAAAATCGCCAGCAGATCGGTCGCGATATCAACCGTATCCGTGAGCCGGGCACCACTCGGGAGCAGACGCCTGGTATCAACCGAGGGGGCGTGCAGAGTGATGCGCACAACCCCCGACCCAACGTTCCGGGTGCCACGAACCCGCCGACCGGGACCGGTTTGCCGAGTCCGCAGAACAATGTCCGCCAGCCGAACGGTGGCGTGGGCGCGAATCCTGCTCCGGGCACCACCCAGCCGCAGACCGCTCCGGGTGGTGCCAATGGAAACGCCATTCAGGGCGGCGTCACACCGCCGGGTGGAATCGGAACAGGTAGCGGTAACGGTGCAGGCGGAGCCAGCAGCGGCGGTGCGGCCAGCGGCGGCGCAACGGGTGGCGCCGCCGGCCAGCGTTGAGTCGGCCGGCGTTCAGCTGGTGGTGTCGCCGCTGCTCAGAAGTCTCAGGGTGGCCGGATCGGGCTGACCGTCAAAGAAGGCTTGCAGCGCCTGCTCGAACTGGGCGGAGTCTGGCGCTACATGGGTGAAGAGGGTCATGCAGGAGTGAAACTTCAGGTCGTCTGGGCTTCCCAGAATCTGCTGTGCGCTGTTGCGGTGATGCCCTAGCATCGCCTCGGTGCAGGCCAGCAGACGTGGCCCCAGCAGCGGATGCTGCAGATAGGCTTCAGCCTCGGCTCGGCCCGAAATCGCGTAGCGCTGTGCCATGGCGCTGCGGCCAAGCCCCTGCAGCTGCGGAAAGATGAACCACATCCAGTGCGTACGTTTGCGCCCGCTGCGCAGTTCTGCCAGCGCCTGCGGATACTGGAGTTGTTGCGCGTCGACGAAGCGCTGCAGGTGGTAGGGATCGGCCATGGAAGTGATTGCGGCATGAAAGGACTGCGAGCAATCTGCAACAGGGCAGGCGGCACGACAATCGCTGACGGACGTATGGTGCCCTCGGATCGGGGCTCTAGAACGCAAAAAACCCCTGACTTCGGGGAAGTCAGGGGTTTTGCTTGAATCGAATATGGCGGTGAGGAAGGGATTCGAACCCTTGATACGATTTCTCGTATACACACTTTCCAGGCGTGCTCCTTCAACCGCTCGGACACCTCACCGGATCGACGGAGGTTCATGTCCGTCGAGGCGCGCTAATGTAATCGAACCCTGTGCCTTTGGCAAAAACTTTTTTAGCTTATTCATGCGCTTAACAAATTCGTCTCGCTCAGGTGACAGGCTGCACGTTCCGCTAGACTCCTGATTGCAGCCTTGGCCGATGCCTGGGTTATTTTGAATAAGAAGCCGAGCGGAGCTCACCTGTTCCATGAAACTGACAAGCAAGTCAGGTAAGCATATCGATACCTTGCTGGTGCCGACCCGGCGTCGGGTTGCTGTCGCCCGTCTGGAATTGGGTATGTACGTCTGCGAGCTGGATCGGCCGTGGAATGAAACGAACTTTGCGTTCCAGGGTTTTCCGCTGCTGAAGCCCGCCGAGATACACGCGCTACGCAACTGTTGCGAGTATGTCTATGTCGACGATACGCGCAGAGTTCGCTTGCAGCACGATACGCCGGTTCCGGTCGTCGGGTCGCGTGTTCGCAAGCCGATAGAGCGACCGCAGCACGCGCTTTCGACCGAGGTGGAAGAGGCCCGCGCAGCCTATCTGGATGGCTCCCGCCTGATCGAACAGGTACTGGCCGACGTGCAGCATGGACGAGTGATCGACACCCGCGCATGCCATGGCGCCGTCAAGCGCAACCTGGCCAGCATGCTGCGCAATGAAAGCGCCATGCTCTGGCTGATCCGGCTGAAGAACAAGGATCTCTACACCAGCCTGCACTGCTTGTCGGTGTCGATCATGGCGATGGGCTTTGGCAATCATCTCGGCCTGCAGGACGACAAACTCCAGCTGCTGGGCATGGCGGGGTTGCTGCATGACGTCGGCAAGATGCGCATCGATCCGGAGATTCTCAACAAGCCCGGAAAGCTCACCGCGCAGGAGTTCGAGGTGATCAAGCGGCATCCGGTCTTCGGCCTGGAAGCGCTGCGAGCGCAACCCGGTATTCCGGAAGCTGCACTGCACGCCGCGTATGGCCATCACGAGCGACTCGATGGCACTGGATATCCGCTGGGTTCGGGGCCGGCGCAGATTTCCTACATGACGCGCATCATCACCATTGTCGACGCTTTCGACGCCATTACCAGCCACCGGGCCTACGATTGCGCGCGACCGGTGCAATCGGCCTTCGAGATCCTGCGCAGCGCCAGCGGCAGGCAGTTCGACGAGGACCTGGTGAGCGAATTCATCCGTTGGCTGGGAGCCTTCCCGGTGGGTACGCTCGTCGAGTTGCACACCGGCGAGGTCGCCGTGGTAGTGGAAAAACATCGGCAATACCAACTCCGCCCCCGTGTCGTGGTGTTGCGCGATGCCGCCAAGCAGCGCTGCACGCCGCGTTATCTGGATCTGGCGCAGATCACCGTGGACGAGGAGGGTGCGCCTTACCGGATATCCGTCGGTCTGCCGGATGGCTCTTTCGGGCTTCATCTCGCCGACCCCGAGCTACAGGCCATCCTGCACCCCGAGACACTGGCTGATTTCGAATCGAGCTGATCCCTTCTGTACAGATACGTTTCGGTGCGGCTTTGACGCCTCTGGCGTGACCGGCCGGTCGGTCATCGCGCTTTACCTGAGCCTGAGCGCTGGGTAACGTCTGCCCACTTTAAAAACAAGGAATCTCGTCATGAGTGAGCTGGTCTCCTACCAATTCGAAGACGGCGTCGCCACGCTGACGCTGTGCAATGGCAAGGTCAACGCCCTTTCGCCTGCCGTGTTCGAGGCGCTCAACGCCGCGCTGGATCGCGCCGAGCAGGACCGTGCCGTCGTGATTCTCACCGGGCAGCCAGGCATCCTGTCCGGCGGCTACGATCTGAAGGTCATGACGTCGAGCCCGCAGAACGCCATGACGCTGGTCGCTACCGGTTCGACCTTCTCCCGCCGGATGCTGGCGCACCCGTTTCCGATCATCGTGGCGTGCCCAGGGCATGCGATCGCCAAAGGCGCCTTCCTGCTGTTGTCCGCCGATTTCCGCATTGGTGTCGAAGGGCCATTCCATATAGGCCTCAATGAGGTGCAGATCGGCATGACCATGCACCATGCAGGCATCGAGTTGGCGCGTGACCGTTTGCGCAAGTCAGCCTTCCATCGCTCGGTGATCAACGGCGAGATGTTCGATCCGATTGGCGCGGTGGATGCCGGTTTTCTCGACAAGGTGGTGCCGACCGGTGAGCTGCTGGCAGTCGCCAAAGCCGCGGCCGAGCAGCTGAAGAAGATCAACATGGTGGCGCACAAGAACACCAAGCTCAAAGTGCGCAAGGCGCTGCTGGAAACCCTGGATCAGGCGATCGCGCTGGACCAGCAGCACTTCGGCTGAAAGAGCGCGCGGAGCGCAAGAGAATTTCTTCTCGAGCGCGCACGAGGGCCGGCCCTGCGTTTACACTGCGCGAGTGACGCCCCGCCGATGGCGGGGCGTTTTCATTTCTCATTCCGTGTCGCCTCGCAGGAGAGCCCCGATGTCCGCCCCGCACACCCCGGTAGAACGCGCCGATTTCGACCAGGTCATTGTTCCCACCTTCGCCCCAGCAGCCTTCGTACCGGTACGTGGCCTGGGTTCGCGAGTATGGGATCAGAGCGGGCGAGAACTGGTGGACTTCGCTGGCGGCATCGCGGTCAACGCACTGGGCCATGCGCATCCGGCGATGGTCGCGGCGCTGACCGAGCAGGCTGGCAAGCTCTGGCACATTTCCAACATCTATACCAACGAGCCGGCGCTGCGCCTGGCGAAGAAGCTGACGGCAGCGACCTTCGCCGACCGCGCGTTCTTCTGCAATTCCGGCGCGGAAGCCAACGAGGCGGCGTTCAAGCTGGCCCGTCGTTACGCCCATGACGTCTACGGGCCGCAGAAATTCGAGATTATCTCGGCGCTCAACAGCTTCCACGGCCGCACCCTGTTCACCGTCACGGTGGGCGGGCAGTCGAAGTACTCCGACGGCTTCGGGCCAAAGATCGAAGGGATTACCCATGTACCCTTCAACGATCTCGACGCCCTGAAAGCGGCGATCTCCGACAAGACCTGCGCGGTGGTGCTGGAGCCGATCCAGGGCGAAAGCGGCATCCTGCCGGGTGACCAGGCCTATCTGGAAGGCGCGCGCCAGCTGTGCAACGAGCACAACGCGCTGCTCATCTTCGATGAGGTGCAGACCGGCCTCGGCCGTACCGGCGAGCTGTTCGCCTACATGCACTACGGCGTCACGCCGGACATCCTGACCAACGCCAAGAGCCTGGGCGGCGGCTTCCCGATCGGGGCGATGCTGACCACCAACGAGATCGCCGCGCACCTGAGCGTCGGCACCCACGGCACCACTTATGGCGGCAATCCGCTGGCCTGCGCAGTTGCCGAGACGGTGCTGGATATCGTCAATACGCCTGAGGTGCTCGAAGGCGTCAAGGCGCGACACGAGCGTTTCAAGGCGCGCCTGATGCAGATCGGTGAGCGCTATGGCGTGTTCAGCCTGGTGCGTGGCCGTGGCCTGCTGATCGGCTGTGTGTTGAGCGAGGCCTGGAAGGGTAAGGCCGGTGCCTTCTGCGCCGCCGCGGAAAAGCAAGCTCTCATGGTGCTGCAGGCCGGCCCCGACGTGGTGCGCCTGGCGCCGAGCCTGGTCATCGACGACGCTGATATCGACGAAGGGCTGGATCGCCTCGAGCGCGCCGTCGCGACGCTGACCCAGGCCTGACCATTCCCCATGCGCGGCGCCGCGGGCGTCGCGCGTTCTACTAGCGAGAGCAATTCAATGAGCGATAGCCTGCAACTGGTTCTGGAAGATGTCGACGGAACCCAACTGGAAACTTCCTGCACCCGTTTTGCCGTGATTTGGCAGGGCCGCGAGGTCTGGATTCAGCAGGTCGGCAACGGTCAGCTGATGATCGGTGTGGACGTCGAGGACGGCGACACCGAGTACGCCAATCTGGTGCTGCGTCCGTTGGCGACCAATCTGGTCAGCCTGCAGCTGGAAATGGAGCCGGTCGAGGCCGATGACGACGAGCACGTCCACGGCCCTGACTGCAATCACTGACGGCAGACCGGCATGCTCGCTATCGGCAAGCTGCTGGAACTGACCCTCGCCGGGCGCGAGCCCTGCGAGAAAGTCCAGCTCACCCCGCGCGGGGTGAAGCTGCACTGGCTGGCCGAGGGCGCGCTGCTGGTATCGCCGCCGAGCGGCCAGGATCAAGGCGGCGATCTGGTCCTGTCGGCCGGCATACACGGCAATGAACTCATCCCCATACATGTCCTGGATCGCCTGATCCGTGCGCTCGCACGGGGCGATGTGCAGCCCCGTGCGCGACTGTTGCTGCTGTTCGCCAATCCTGCAGCGATGCGTCGCATGGTTCGGTACATCGAACATGACCTTAACCGTCTCTTTCTCGGTGCCCATGCTGATGTATGGGGCGGCGAAGCCATTCGTGCGTCAGAGCTTGAGGCATTGGTCGGAGGCTTCTTCAGCGTGTCCGGACGCCAGCGCCGGCACTATGACCTGCACTCAGCGATGCGCCCGTCGCGTCTCGCCCAGTTTGCGATCTGCCCTTGGCGCGAGGGAGGGGGCGCACAACCCAATGCGTTGGCCCGACTGCATGCTCTGGCAATCGACGGCGTCCTGTTGCAGCGCCAGCCCAGCTCTACCTTCAGTGCCATGACCGCCACGCTTCATGGCGCCGAGGCGTTTACCTTGGAGCTTGCCGAAGGCAAGGACGAGGCCCTGCCGCCGGCAGTGCTGCAGTTCGAGCAGGAGCTGATCGCAATGATCGAGGGGCGCGAGTTGTCTGCGGGTGCAGAGGCGCAACCGCAGCTGCTGAGTATTTCTCGAGAGATCATCAAGCGCAGCTCGCGGTTTCGGCTGTGTCTACCCGCTGACATCGAGAACTTTGCGCCATTGCCGCTTGGCAGCCTGCTTGCCGAGGACGACGGCATGCGCTGGGTGGTCGATGAGCTGGACGCGCGCATTCTTTTCCCCATGGCCGATGTTGCCGAAGGACAGCGTGCTGCATTGATCGTTGTGCCATTGGAGCAGTCCGACACGTAGCACTGAGGCGCTCGCTCCGGAAATGGGCGGTTGCAATTGGTCACTTGCGCCCTTATCTAGCTTCACTCCCTTCGCGTTGTGTGCACCTTCTTATGAGTACTGCTCTGTCCATCCGGCAGTTGACCAAGACCTACGGCAACGGCTTCCAGGCCCTCAAGGGTATCGATCTGGACGTGGCCGAAGGCGACTTCTTCGCCTTGCTCGGGCCCAATGGCGCCGGCAAGTCCACCACCATCGGCATCCTCTCCACCCTGGTGAACAAGAGCGGCGGCACGGTCAACGTGTTCGGTCACGATCTGGATCGCGACCCGTCCGGGCTCAAGCGCTGCCTGGGCGTGGTGCCGCAGGAATTCAACTTCAACCAGTTCGAGAAAGCCTTCGACATCCTGGTCACCCAGGCCGGCTACTACGGCATCCCGGCGAAGATTGCCAAGGAGCGCGCGGAGCGCTATCTCAACCAGCTGGGGTTGTGGGACAAGCGTGATGTTTCCTCGCGGATGCTCTCCGGCGGCATGAAGCGCCGCCTGATGATCGCGCGGGCGCTGATCCATCAACCGCGGCTATTGATTCTCGACGAGCCCACCGCGGGTGTGGATATCGAGCTGCGCCGCTCGATGTGGTCGTTCCTCACCGAGCTCAATCGTGAAGGCATCACCATCATCCTCACCACCCACTATCTGGAGGAGGCCGAACAGCTGTGCCGCAACATCGGCATCATCGACCATGGCCAGATCGTCAAGAACACCAGCATGCGCGAGCTGCTCTCGCAGCTGCACGTGGAAACCTTTCTGCTGGACCTCAAGGAGTCGCAACTGGTCGCGCCGGAGCTGGGCAGCTATCCGGCGCAGTTGATCGATCATCAAACCCTCGAGGTGCAGGTGGAGAAGAGTCAGGGCGTGACCGAACTGTTCCGTCTGCTCAGCGCTCAGGGCATCGAGGTGCTGAGCCTGCGCAACAAGACCAACCGCCTGGAGGAGCTGTTCGTGTCGCTGGTGGAGAACAACCTGAAGGTGAAGCCATGAGCGGCGAACTGCGTCCCAACCTGGTCGCGCTGCAGACCATCGTCCAGCGCGAGATCCGTCGCTACACACGCATCTGGCCGCAGACGCTGCTGCCCCCGGCGATCACCATGGTGCTGTACTTCGTCATCTTCGGCAGCCTGATCGGCGCGCGGATCGGCGACATGGACGGCTTCAGCTACATGGATTACATCGTGCCGGGGCTGATCATGATGTCGGTGATCACCAACTCGTACAGCAACGTGGTGTCGAGCTTCTTCAGCACCAAGTTCCAGCGCTCCATCGAGGAGCTGCTGGTCTCGCCGGTCTCGCCGCATGTGATCGTCATTGGTTTTGCCCTGGGTGGTATCACCCGTGGGCTGGCGGTTGCGGTAATCGTCACGCTGCTGTCGATGTTCTTCACCGATCTGCAGGTGCACCACCTGGGCGTGACCGTGCTGGTGATCACCCTGACGGCGAGTATCTTCGCCCTGGGCGGCTTCATCAACGCGGTGTTCGCGCGCAACTTCGACGATATCTCGATCATCCCGACCTTCGTGCTGACGCCGTTGACCTACCTGGGCGGGGTGTTCTACTCGATCAACCTGCTGTCGCCGTTCTGGCAGACGCTGTCGCTGGCCAACCCGGTGCTGCACATGGTCAACGCTTTCCGTTACGGCATCCTCGGCGTATCCGATATCCGCATCGGTGTGGCGATCAGCTTCATGCTCGTGGCGGTGGCGGCGCTCTATCTGGTCTCCGTCGGCCTGCTCAAGAGTGGACGCGGGATGCGCCAATAGACCGCCGACCGTTCGACGGCTACGTCGATGCCGCTGAAAAGAACGCCGCGAAGCGCTAAACTTCGCGGCGTTTCTCGTTCAGGTCCATTCCCCCATGCAGCATCCCGCCGAACATTCCCCGCTGGGCAAGTCCAGTGACTACGTCGCCACCTACAGCCCGCACCTGCTGTTTCCGATTCCGCGCGCGCCGAAGTGGGCCGAGCTTGGCCTCACCGCCGAGACGCTGCCTTACCAGGGCGTGGATCTGTGGAATTGCTACGAACTGTCATGGCTGCTGCCTTCCGGCAAGCCGGTGGTGGCGATCGGTGAATTCGAGATTCCGGCGGACTCGCCGAGCATCATCGAATCCAAGTCGTTCAAGCTCTATCTGAACTCGCTGAACCAGTCGGTGTTCGAGTC